>Ga0115007_10001268_pt1 | contig 16344 bp, 11 predicted proteins | sample ArcOceMetagenome_2_FD_87166 | JGI IMG/M metagenome (GOLD analysis project Ga0115007, IMG submission 87166) | Marine eukaryotic phytoplankton communities from Arctic Ocean - Arctic Ocean ARC135M Metagenome | ecosystem: Environmental > Aquatic > Marine > Oceanic | place: Arctic Ocean | collected... | reverse complement strand
GAAACAACCCTACTTTCTCTGACCCCCCCCCTACCTGATCAAAAAAAAATTTACTGTAGTTCCTGACCCTCTTTTGCTGGTGTTAAATATGTATGAGGGTTGCTATTGCTATTGCTGCATGGTGCTACGCTATGCTGCTATAAAAATGAACTGGCTGAAATTCGTATGTCTATAATTGTTAGAAAACGGAGCTGTGACAGTTTGTGTTTTGGAACAATACACAACTGCACCACCAGCAAGGCAGATAGCATATCCTATAGTGGAACGGCATTTATGTAAATCATTCTCATAGAAGGCAGCATAACTTTTTATAAACGCATTGTATTTTAATTTTAACATTACCATAAATATTTATTAAATTTAACCCCTTTCCAAATATTGCCAATCTCTGATTGACACGAACTAAGTAGTTATTATTCCTTTCTTTTTTCGACATAGTAATTTGATTGTTCGTGGCGTTTCTTTCGAGACAACAACAACAACAACAGCAACAGCAATCGGGAGAATAACAATATCTTCAATCTATCATCGTGTACCTCTCTCTCTCTCTCTCTCTCTCTCTCTCTCTCTCTCTTTGTATTTTCTCTTTCTTTCGCTCGCTCGCATTTACTTTTTATACAATGATGGTATCGTTGTTATTATCGTCGTTGCCACAATTATTATTATTATTATCACTATCGTATTGTGGTGATAATCGTCGTTTAGTAAGCATCAATGTCTTATATCGAATTGCCTGTGTCGTTTCACGTAATAAAGCCAACCTTTGAACGAGGATATAATTATTATTGTTGTTATTGTTGTCACTACTATTACTACTATTGCTATGTCGATCATCATCATCAAAAGTAGTAAAACAAGTTTTTGTTTTTGTTTTTCGATTATTATCACCTTCAAATAATCCTTTTTCATGACATACTAATAACCTTTCAGCAATAGCATCATCTTTTGATATAACAAGTAAATCATCATCGTCACTACTATCAGTATCAGCATTACCATCCGGTGGTAAAACTTCGTCACAGAGTAGTAAAGAAGAGGCAGCAATAATATTATCATCATCATCATATGTTGATGATAATGTAACTGCTGTTGTTGCCGAAGGAGAAGCAGCAGACGTCAATGATGGTTGTTGCTGTTGATGCTGTTGATGCTGTTCTCTCGAGCACTCGGCAACGGTATTAAGGATATTCGATAAATCATCAACAACAGAACGTGATACTTTACGAGCAATCATTCTCATTTCTTCCAATCCATCCTCGTCACTACTACTACTACTACTACTACTACTACCGGCATTATTAGTAGCAGTACAAGTAGTACTTGTAGTAGTACCAGCAGCACTTGTTCTTTGAAATACATTCTTAACGAGTTTTTCCATTGTAATCTTTGGTAGAAAAGTCTGGGTAGTAGTGGTTTTGTCTTTGTTTTTGTCATCGCCGTCGTCGTTTTCTTCGTCGTGGTAGTTATTGTTGTTGTCATCGTAATCGTCGTTGATAATATTATCCATTATCGGCGCTGTAATATTATTTTTCGATGATGGTAGTGATGTCATCATTATTTCTTGAACGGAACTATCTAATAAATCACGAACGATAGTCAATGTCTTATTATCACGTTTGGATGGAGAGAATAATTCATCAACGTCGTCGACGTTGACTTCTGCATCTGCTTGTTGTTGATTCATATTGTCATCGTCGTCTTCATCATCATCGTTGTTTTCTTTCTTTTCTTCACCTGACGATCCACCATTATTGTCATTAAAAGTATTAGACGACCCAGCTGTTCCTTTTTCGTAAAACACTAGATCCGCATTGGTGTTGTTGTTCTCTTCGTTTTGTTGTTGTTGTTGTGTTGTTGGCTCTTCTTGTTTCCAAAACATTTCTGGTGAATTATTTATAACATCACGAAGGATCTCAATCTCAATCTCATCCTTATTATTATTATTATTATTATTATTCGTATCCTTATTCTTCTTCTTTTCTTTATTATATATCGATAATGATACAGCTACTACGTCTTCTGCAGTGGATTTCCACATCATCATATTCGTCTCATCATCCTTGCGTTTTCGTTTATTATTAGCAACGACTCCGCCCATCTCAACATCATCATTGTTATCGTCAGGTGCAGTGGTGGTGATCTTCATTGTCTCTTTAGTTGAATACTATTAATGCTAGGCTAAAGTGATAATACTTACTTGATTGACGTTTGGCTCTTTCTTTTAGTGTCACTTGTACTACTTCTGTACTTGCTTGTAATTTGTAATGATGAAGTACGGCGGTAGTGTAGGATACTCTCTACTCTCCAGTACAGTAGACGTGCAACAGACAGCAACATTAAAAATAAAAGAAGAATACTGCTCACTACTAAGGTATAACTCATATATAGTACAAGTATGTATAATTTAACACATCCGACAATTTTATTTTCAAATCGTAATAAAGAAGTGGAAATTTCAATTTTATTAGTGGAGAGGCATAAATGAGATTATTCCATTCCCAAAATGGCGCTTTCATTTCGCACGTAAAATACTAGAGAACAAACTTCAAATAGCGCTATCATGCTATCATGCATTATTAAAATATGGGTTTGGGTGAAGCGAACCTAAAGTCAAAGAGATTTTGTATCTTCAGTCATCATCCATCACCTATGTAACCACATGCAAACATGCGTACCCACTGTGTTGTACAGTAACATGCGCCTTTTGCTTTTAGGATAGACCACATCACAAATGAGGGATCATATTATAGAATATAAAAAAGAAATCGAAATAAAGATAAAGATAAGATAAGATAGGAAGCTACGACAAACAAAACAAAAAACACGATGATGACGGAACAACACGATGACAGCGTTGATGTATTGATGCCACCACCATCGCCAAATGAGGCAGCGAAGGAGGATGTTAATGTTAGCGCTAAGAGTTCAACGACTTCTCAGACTCAGACTAGTACTACTAATAGCGGTACTACTGGTACTACTGGTACTTCTTCTACTACTACTGCTGCTGCTTCTGGTACTGCTGCTGCTAATATTGAATTATTAAAATCAACAACAACAAATATTGTTCAATCTGTTACAACTGGTATTCAAGAACATATTATTCGTCCAAAATCTAAAGCATATATTTGGCATAGAATTAATGGTACTGCAAGACCATATCCGATCCAAGTACAACAAAATCAAAAACAAAGAATGCATGGTCGAGGAAGCAGTAATGATGAGCAGAATGACAACAACGATGACAATAGCAACAACAACAACAACAATGTTTGTGATTGTAATAATTGTGATTGTGAACAATGTAATGAACAACAGCAAAAACAACAACATTATGATAATCGAAAACCACCATGCTTTGCATGTTATGCACCACCATGTGTATATCATTGCGCTAATATTGTTGAACAGAATCGGTTTTGTGATTCATTTGGTATGATTGGTTGTTTTGGACATGATGATTTTTATATTCGACGTCGGATATTAATATGGGGATTTTTAGCAAATTGTATTTCATTAGTATTAAGTATAATTGCATGTCTGTCAATATCATTAAATTATAATTTAATACAAATTGCATCATTTACACGTGGTATAATATATTTACCAAATATTGATTTACCATTAACACAAATATGGATTGGATTGCGTGGTGTTGCGATACATCATTATCAAGGTCAAGTAAAATTATTAAACATAACCGGTTCAACTGCTGGTGTTAGTAATGCATTTGATGGTGAAGATAATTATGTTATTAAATTTAATGATATTTGTAATCTAATTGCTGATAAGAATGGAACAGAATTATATACGACCGATCCAGATATTTGTGACGCGTGTGCCAATGCATCAAATGGGTTAGTATCAGCTGTTGTTTTATCTACATTATTAATATTACCAAATCTCACTACTGATATATTACGTATGTATCCAAATTATGATTTGAATTGTCAAAAATTCTTTGGTTCAGTTTTAAGTTTATGTAGTATGTTAGGTTCATTATACGCATGGCGGGGTTATGCTGGCTCATGTTACAGATCATTCAATACAGATATAGCATCAATGACGGTACCATTCTTTATGAACGGTACAATTGATTCAGAATCTATATCGGATGTAAACGATCCCCTTATGGAATTTTTAAACAATAAAACAACAATTGATGTTGCATTTGATTGGAAGGCTGGTACTGGATTGATATGCATTGCATTTGCAACATTTTTAAAAGTTGTTGATATTATTGCTATATGGTTAATACCAACACCAGATATTGCACATACACGACAACTTCAAGATGAATATGAACAATTGTATGGCAATGATAGTAATAAAAATGATGATGATAATGTTGCTATTGATGTGGAAGTGGAAGTGGAAGTGGAATGTTGATATTGGCGATGATGAGAAAAGTTGATATTGGCGATAGTGAGGTTGGGCATGATAGTGGTAAAGATGATAGTGGACCTAAAAAGTAGTAGTACGAATTCATAGTGTTAAGTTATTCTTATTGAAATTAAAATAATGATGTAGCATAGAGCAGTAGTAGATGTGACTGAAGTAATGTTTCAATCCGTCGGTGGTTACTATTATTTGGTTTGTTTACAGTCATGTTACAACGCCACACCACATGTTGGTGTTGATTCAGCGAGGAACTCGTCCACATGGATTCGAAATAAGCGTAGCACCGGAAATGGTACAAACAGATGCCGAACGTGGAATCCAATTCGCTTTGTATAATAAATCATCGACGTCTGGAACCGCAGGGAAGGGAAGGACGTTCGCTCCAGTCGTCTGCCGGAATATCTTCTTCAAGTCCGCCAGTAGTGATAACGCCTCGGATGGTAACATATCTCCTTGGGCAAAACAAACGCCACCACTACAAGAATTGAAAAAGCTTGTTCCCTCTCGGGCAGCATCGGAGGCGGTGGTTTGTCGGAGTGTATTCAGTACTAAACGTTTTCGCCGGGAGGACATACGAAACCGGTTTGTGTTACGGATGGATGCATCAATGATCAAATCGGGTATTTGGTCTGGACCTTCCAGGAGTTGGTTCGTATGATCAACGATTCGACGACATAATCGACGAGAGTAGCTTGCAATGTTTTGACTCAGTCCCAAAAAGCAAACCCTCATCCCAAACTTGTTATAACTAATCTCATACGCCAATCCAGCCGGGGCTCCGAGTTCGGCCAAATCTGATAAAGCGTATTCCAATGAAATTCTCCATACCTCAGAGTGTGCTGCCATTTCGGCACTAGCCCTTGGTGGTCGTGAAGACATCAATTGAAGAACAAAAGCAGAACGTGAGGAATTTTCCGGGGGCATTCGGGGTAATGATAATCCTCCAGTGGGGATGTCGTCATTGTGGGAGAAAACTTTTAAAAGAGCCCAGTAATCGCGAACAAGGGACGATTTAGTCGGATCATAACTATCTTCGTATGCAGCGTAAGTATCGGCGGCAGACGAGGGGGTTGCGGTGGTGGCGAACACTTGTAGATTATCGTGCTGTACTTCGTTGCTACTACTTAACAAAGTATTTACACTGGAAGGCAAAGGTATCCGTGGAGGCCTTAGTGTGGGTGGGATCAAAGGATTGAGGACCGGTGGTTGTAATTTTTCCTCCATTAACCTAGCAACAAGCCAGTCATTGATTTTCCCTGCCAGGATATTGTTTTGTGGCAAAAAGCGTGCCTGTGTTATGGGTGAAATATCCCAACTTGCTGGCGAGAACAAAGGAAATGGTTCATCCAAACCATTACCACGAGAAGATTGAATGGCACGCTGGGATGCTGTCACAATAGTGATTGAATTGGATGGGTCGCTTATTCGATTGAGAACAGCTTGTATCGTTCTTTGTATGTTCTGAACTCCTACAACATCCTCGGGAGGAGGCATCAGGCGCCATCCAGGCGTGCCCACGCCATGTGGTCCATCAACGCCATATATCTGCCCATCAAAGGCCAATTCTATTGCATCTGGTGGTCTAGGAGCAAGCACGTGGCCGTATAGTTGCGCTACAGTGCAATACTGAGAGATCAATTGTCTGCTAGGAGGACTCGATCGCAGGCAACCGAGACATTCGTAAACCGCAGCAATGACAGACGAACGTTTCGCAAACCCTTCAAGGGTCAAGACGATTTCCAGTCTCATTATTTGAAACCCAGAAACGTCTACCGGAAATGATATCCTCGGAACACGTTGGCTGCCCTCCGGAACCCACTTTCTTTTCTTGAGCAGCTGAAAGAGTGAACCTGGTCCACGCCGTCCAAGAATCTCAGCCATGACAAATCCAATTTCAGTCGCAGTTACAACAGAATAGCCATAACTACTCTTAGTAGTAGTACCAGTACCAGTACCATACGATTCGTTCGTTCGTAAACCTCTATAATCTTGATCCAATGCCCATTGAAAGGAAATCTTTTCAAGATCATCAGCCAAGATCTCGTTACTTACTTTCCCCCGAAACAAACAAATCGGATTGATTAGTTTACCTGGAAGGAGAAAATTTGGAAATATTCTTTGTTTGCGCTGTTGTTCGCCTTCTTCTTCCTTCTTTTGTCGGGACAACGTCGAAGCGAAGGGTTGGACCATACTTTCTAGGGAAGACAATGAACTCGAACTGACAACAACTAAAATCGTTTGATCAGGTTGGTACTTGGATGTAAAAAAATCATATAACTCCTTGGAGACATTGATATCGGCTTCCGCCGGTAAGCGTTCTAATGTTTCAATACTTCCCAAGGTCATTTTTGCGTAGGGATGGTTCGGATTGATTAAGCTTTTGGTTAGATACAATTCTCGAGTAAACAGATCGTTTTTGTCTAGTTCGGAATTGACACGTCGAATTTCTCTTTTAACAGCTTCTTTGTTATGACAATTTTCTTTAATGGCCTTATCTAAGAACAGATTGGAAAACCTATCCAACGCCTCGGGGAAGACTGATGTTTCACATTGAAAATGAAAACAAACCTTTTCATATGCTGTAAATCCATTACTGAATCCTTCTGCGTAATCACCGTCGAGCCATTCTTGAAAATCTCCTTGATTCGATCTTCCCGCTTGTGAACTAAGTGTTATGTGTTCCATGAGATGTGCTAGCCCATTCAGATACGGCGGTTCTGCAAACTGACCAGCGTCATTGATGGTTAAAGCTGCACTAGACTGTATCGCTGTCTTATCGCTAACCAAAAGGACCGTCATCCCATTTGACAATTCGACAGTTTTGTATCGCCGTACCGAAGAATATGGTGCATACTGATCATTATTAATATAATTATCATTTACTTTGCTGTCGAGGTCGGTCGTAGGGATCGTAGTGATATCATTACTTATTTCTTCAGCGTTTGTTCCGCGGACGGAAAGGGTACCACTGGCAATGCCTGCTAGAACCGAATTCCATGCAAAAAAATCTCGACGACTGGGATTATGATTTTGTCGTTGTTCGTTCGTCGATATATCTTTACTTCTTCTCGGTGTTGTCCATTTTCCCTCACAATATTCACAATCATCATCATTATCAACGTCACAAAAATCGTCGTGACAGCTCAAGGTTGTTGTCGTGGTGACGCATTTATTCGGTATCTGCTTTAGTTTTAGTAGTTGTCGAACGCCGTAATGAGGAACGAATGCATGACAAAACCCTGTCGATGAGCTCGTGGTATGCGAAGTCGTCAATACTATTGAATCATAATATGGCGAAAACCGGTTCCAAGAAAGCCAAGAAAGAAACACAATGACGACAACGTCAATAATAAAGAAATTCGCCATCTTGGTACTGAAATAACCGAAGGATCTCATCATTCGTTACAACTCAAGAACAAGACAAGCATTGTTATCATCATGCCGATCCAGATTTATTTTCCAAGCGAATCCTGTGCAAATCCAAACTGATTGTAGAAAGTTAGTCACTTATTCTACCAAGCAAGAACAGATTCTCGTCTCGTCTCTGACCTTGGCTTGACTTGGGACAAACAGGGCCTATGACAACAATAGAATTCGAAATTCTGAGATCATATCTTCCAAAACAATTTCCAATGCATTGACGCATTGACATACAGTAGATGATGTGTCATTCCCGTGTTGTGCACGCTAAAAAAAAGGAAAAAATTCATACACACATCCGTGCTTTTTGCGCGCGATCTTTGACACGTGTAAGGTGGTAAAAAAGCGATTTGATGCATGCATGTTTGATGCGATCGAGGAAAAATCACATCATCATCAAAGTCACAACATGGATATCATGAAAGAAAAATAAAGGATCGATTGATTTGATTTGCTAACGCACTGGAAAGAAGGATACTTTATCATATCACAGGGTTTTCTTTCTGAATTAATATCCTAACCATCAGCATTCGATTTGATTCATGGCATATATATGAGCCAATAGCATATATCAACGTTTTGGAAACGAACTTGCTCTGCTGTCTGTTGTTAGCCTCTCTGCGTGTTGGAATTCGAGAAATTAAATAGGTAATCAGCATAAACAATGAATATATCGACAGCGTCGACGGCGTCGACATCATTGGATCGTGGTATTGACGATGATGTAAAACGAAAGCGACGGAGGAGAACGCAAGCATGCTTTGAGAGTAATAGCGGATGCAATATAGTAATAAATAATACTAACAGGTCGTCGTCGTCGTCGTCGTCGTCGTCGTCGTCGTCATTGAAGTTGGATGGTTATCACGTCATGGTCCTTTCTATAGCAGCTTTTTTGTTTGTTTTTTGCTGTTGTGTGAAGGAGACACCGGTGTTGGTTACCGCATTCGTACAACAACGTGGTAGTGGTGATACCACAGCAGGACGGCGCATAATTATTACCGAGGAATGGAATAAAAGGACGACAAGACCAATTACTATAATATCTCTGTCTGCCAAACGAGAAGATAAAAAGAAATTGCCTGACGAAGATAGTTCGTCCTCCACGTCGTCATCCTTTTCAAGATTTTTTTCTAGTGGGCAAAAAGAAGATGGTAAAGATGGGATGGATGATTCAAAAAAGTCGAGCAGTGGAAAAGAAGGAGGAGACAAACAAAATTCAAACGGTATTCCCATTGTGGGACGGTTTTTCGGTAACGAAAAAGAAAAGAAAAGGAAAACTATGAAAATTGATGATCCTGATAATAATGATGAAGCCAAATCAAATATAGTGAATAAGGTCGGGAATTATTTCAGTGAACGTCAGATTAGAAAGGACGCTGAAGATCTTAGACGAGAAGTGAAACGTCGTGAGGAAGAAAAGCAGCAACAACTTGAACGAGATGCCGAAGATCTTCGTTTGGAAGTCCAACGAAGAGAAGAAGACCGAAAACAAAAAATTGCTGATTATCAAATAAAGTTGTCTATCGCGAAGTCGAAGAAGAAGGCTGATAAAATAAAGATACAACTGGAAGCTCAAAAGGCAATGGATCAAAAACGAAAAGAACGCCTTGAAATGAAAAAGAAGGAGAAGGAAGAGAAAGAAAAGAATGACAATGATGACGACAACAATAATGACAACGAAGAATCCACTTCTGGACGTATCTATAGCTATATAGGTGCTGCACAAAAGTATGTTTCGAGCGTCTTGGAACAAAAGTAAACAGAAGAATGGATCATCGTTGCTCCAAAGACTCGGATATCACCAGGAGAAATCGTTCCAGTGACTGCGGGGGGGATTGATCTTTTGTTAGTTGCTTCTAAGGATGGAGGATTGCATTGCGTTGCCAATTCATGCCCTCATTTGGGCACACCCCTTGAAGTTGGTAGCCTAGAACGATTACCGATTGAATCGTCGACAGCGACGATGTCGATAGATAGTCGTGGAGAGGATGCCGATGTTAAGATTATGAAAGATACATCCTTTTTTAAAGAAAATGATATTACTCGCATGTTAAAACAGGATGGATGCGAAGATTGTATTGTTTGTCCTTTGCACAAGACCGCTTTCGCATTAGAGAGTGGAGAGGTCCGTGGAGAATGGTGTCCATATCCACCAGTGATAGGTCCGATCACTGGTGCTTTAAAGCAACAGTCGAATCTTCCCATCTTCGATGTGCGAACGCGAGGCAAGAATATCGAAGTGAGATTGAATACTCCCGTCGAGATAAGCGACATGTCGTCCTCATCGGACTCTAACAATAAAATCTAGCTATTAAAATTCTACATTTACAATAAAAGTGGGGGAGAATAGCAATAGAGACGATTCAATAATATAATAGAAAGATAATAATACTTTTTGTTTATCTCCTTTTCCTATTTTTACCTACTAGACTATTATTTCTTTTCTTCTCTATAGAAAAGAAGGAGTAGAATATGTTGACGTGATGTCCTTTTTTCGTTTCTTGTGCGTTATATTTGACAATTTTTACGTCCGTCCACTACTCCATGCAGGAGTATGAACGAACGCAGATGGACAGTAATATCATGTTGTTTGTTTTGGAATTTTTATTTATTGTGAACATATGTATGCGTGCATGTTATATATTTTCTCTGTCGGTACATTTCTTTTAGTACCATAATGGGATTTTCGTAGTACAAGTAGTAAGTACATTACTTCTCTCACTTACTACAAGTGAGTTTGCTTCTTCTTCAATAAAAAGGTAATTCAATTCCAGGTCGTTCCTTTCGAAGCATTAAAATATTACATATTGAGAGATCACTTCGAAACCAACGTAAGTTTGGAGGAGCATTCCGAACAAATTTGATTAATGCATTTTGTGACAATTTACCAATTCTTGGATAGGAGTATTTGGCATTTTGAATCGAAACACGTTCAAGAGACTTGCAACATTTATGGAATAGAAATATATCTTGATGATTATTCAAGTCAGCGATATTGTCGTCGGAGCCACTCCAATAAAAAGATGTATTGTTCATGTGAATTTCTTTTAGATTATTGAAAGAGCGCATCACTGAACCATTCAAAAGTATTCCCTCATTTTTATTATTATTTGAAGTTACTTTTTCCAAAAGAGGAGATTTCACTGAAAGGTCTCGAAGGATTAAATTAATATCATGCATATTTGAAAGATATACTTCACGTAATTTAGGCACCATTTGAGCAAGTGCTCTTGGCAGGTAGTTGTTGTCTGAAAAACGTACTGGGTAGGATGAACTCATATATAACGACGTAATTCCATCCATTTGTACTTTATTGGCTGCATTGGCGGCTGTTATCCATGGAGTTCCATTATTTTCATTGCTAAATTTGTGTAGATCTTTCACCAGCATGCGACGATAACGTAGAAACTTTTTCACTGAATGGGTTTTCATATTTTTTATTAATGTTTGCGTCGAACCTCCTCCTTCATGTTGTAATGCGCTAATTTCAAATGTTGGAATAATTTTCCATTCAATACCTGATCTTTCATTTTTACAAATCTTGTTAACTTGTTTCGAAACAAGTGTCAAATTCATCAATTCTTCTTGTGTCTTTCCTAAATTATTGAAGATATGAACAAGGAGAGGGATCGGTAAATCCAGTAACTTTAAATCACGTGGTGTGGTGGGATTATTATTATTATTATTATTATTGTCTCGTCGCATTTTTTTATTCGGCCGTAACAATGACGACGACGAAGACGAAGACGAAGATGACGATGACGATGACGATGACGATGACGACGACATCGTTCTAAGAGGAGTGTGTGAAAATGAGTATACAATTAATTGTATACCGAAAGCAAAAATTCTAGCAAATATCTAATTGCTTTTGCATTAAGGAAATAGTAGAAGGACACAGCTTCCTGTTACTTCGAACTTGAAACTGTATTCGGCTTTCTTCTCGTTGTTCGTTGTCTCGATTTTATTGTCATTTTTATTTTTGTCGTGAAAATCCAGTCCCGTGTACTTTTTTTTGTTCATCACAATCATCGTCAATCAATAAAAGAAGCATAAAAATTAAATCTCAATCTGAACTCTCACAGCCAGCAAGAACGTTTGTACTGCATAATAAAGCACTACCAGATCAATATTCAATATGACACAAAAAGGACGAAATGACAATAGACAATAGCAATAGCAATAGCAATAGCAATACCAATAGCAATAGCAATAACAATAACAATAGCAATAACAATAACAAGAATATGCGATCAACAGCAACACCAACAATGAAAAATAATGTCAGAAAGATTTGTTTGTTCGGTACTTCCGCAAATCCACCAACGAACGCACATGTTGGTGTTGTTGAAGCTTTAATGAAATTAAAAGAATTTGATGAAATTCATATATTACCTGTATATAGTCATACATTTCATTCAAAAAGGAATCAATTAATTGATTATAATCATCGTGTTGCTATGTGTGAAGTAGCATTTCAGGAATTAATAATAATGAGGACAATGAATAATCAAAAACAAAATGACAACGACGACGACTGCGACGACTGCGATGCATCATCGGCAACGACAACAACGACAGCAACAACAAAAACAACAGCAACAAAAGTTGTTGTGTCTCGAGCCGAAGAAGATTCTTTCAATAGAATGTGTTCATCCTTATCGGCATCGTCAAACAATAAAGATGGAGTGATAACCGAAGAAGAAAGGTCAAACCTACGAGTAGGAACAGCAGATTTATTAGAAATGTTGATAAAACAAGAACAACAACAGCAAGAAGGAAATACTGAAGAAGAAGTGCTGCATGCAGAATTTTCTTTTTGTTTGGGTGCTGATACGTTTATGGATTTAACAGATTGGAAATGGAACCGATCGAAGGATGTATTAAAATTATTAGATGGACGATTGGTTGTTGTCAATCGAAAGCAACATGATAATAAACAGCAGCAAGAAGGGAATAATAATCATGAACAAAAACAAGAAGAACTAGAACTAGAACTAGAACTAGAACAAAAGAAGTTGATGATATTGTTACGTCAACGAATTGATTATATTAATACATCATTAAATGGTCAAGTTATATTATTAGATGTGCCAACATTAGGAAATATTTCATCATCTATGGCACGAAGTATGTTGAGTAGTAAAAATGGTGGTGATCAAATAGAGAATTTAAAAAATACGTTACCACTAACTGTAGTGGATTATATACGTAAACATAAATTGTATGGGGCGATTTAGTACGGCAGTATTTTACAATGAAATGAAAATTTGAAGATGCGTATATAAGAATAGAATAGAATAGAATAGAATCCTGTAATGCAATGAAAGGAAGATAAGATTAACATTTTATCTTATAAAATTGTAATACTATTATACATAAAAAAAAATATAACTCCCGTTTATTCCATTAGTAGTTAGAAAGAATCAACGATGAAATTGTAATTGACAGCATCACGCTTCGAAGAACCACTTGCAGATCCACCGTAACCACTTCCTCCGGATACCTTATCTCTACCTTCAGAAGCTGGTGTTGCACATTGTTTGCTAGTAGAGCATCGTTGACTACAACAATCATTATTCGATTCACAAAATTCTCCTCGCTTCATGCAACTTAATGTAGGTGAATCTGTGATTGTTGTTGTTGTTGCTGATGTTGTTGGACTAGTCGATGGAGGAGACGATGTTGACGAAGTAGTTTCTGTTGGCGTAACTATCACATTTGTTGTTGCAATTTCTTCCTCCTCCACCACTTGTTCTCCCTCCCTACTATCCGGAACGGTAAATGTATAAGATTGGGTAGTTCCTTGATCAACTTGACCAGATCGTACTTCTTGCGGAGGTTCTGACATAACGATCGTAAAGTCCGTGTTACCAACAGCATTATCTGACGACGATAACACTGATCCGTCTGTTATCTCCAAGTTATAGCTTTTACCGGGTATTAAACTTACAAGTTCTACAAAGTCCGTATCGGATGTATACGTGCCATCGATAACAGACGCAACAAGTGCATTGGAGGTTGTTTCCGATATTGTCCACGAAATATTTTCTGCAGTAGTTGAATCGAAGAGGAAAAGAATATAAACTGTTACGGGATCTAAATCCCCAACCCGTGAAGCTGTTGCTGTTGCTGTTACCTTCGTCGCAAAAGAATTTGTACCGGAAAGAGCACCACCAACCACGCCCGAGGACATAATGGTAGGCAGTAGTATTTCTGTAGATTGAGCGCATCCCATATACGAGGGTGGATTTACAGATTCTTCACAAATTACACTCCGAATGAAATCGCTACCAACACTGACTAGACTAGCAACATCAGGAGGGTCGGCAGATAGACAACCTTTTCCCCAAGTATTCACACCGAGGAGTAATCGTGCGTTGGTTGTTTTCGAAATCCAAAGGATAGGCCCACCCTTTTCCCCCGGTTGACACAATGCAGCTGCATAAGAAGAAGAAGATGAGGATGATGATGATAATGGATTATCATCACGACGTTCTATGCAGAAAATATCATCAGCAGAAACTCCCTCGTACGTAGATGAACCATCCGTCTGTTCCATACATTTCTCCTTGCCGACATAACCCAATTCCCAGTTCCCCCACTGGTTGTCAACTACGATATTATCTTCTACATCATTACTGTATCGTGTAGATTGACGATAATTGAATCCCACTAATGATTGACCTTCTTGTAAAATTGGAACAGGCCACCTCGATGGATGACTTGTAGTAGCAATATCATTCAATACCAATTGTACAAATATGTTCTCTCCTGTCGTCGATGACGAAGGTGGTGATTCGACCGAAGTCGCAAGCTGAACTAGCATTATATTGTGTATTCGGCTTTGTGTGTTGTATTCTGGATGAGGAAAGGTCGTCAAAATTTTAATCGTTGCATCAGTGTTCTCCTCTTGCAATAATACTGTTCCATCCTGGAAACGGACATAACTCAAGATTCTGCAAAAATGAGAAAAAAAAACGTGTGATGTGCGAAATATAATATGTGAGCGAGAATCTTCTGTTACGAGAGCAATACGAAGTTGTTGTACAAATGATGATAATATCTGATCAAGGTAAAGTACCAAAACTCTACATTACAGTGTCTAATTGACTTACTCCTCGTCCTGACAACTCGCTGCCGTCAAAATGATATCTTTTGCAATCAAAGTGCCCCCACAAACATGGTTATATGAAGCGTCCATCAATGAGACTAGAAAGGGCAACTTTAGCTCTTCGTTGGAATCATCTTCTTGCGTCTCGATGAGATGCCTACTAGAAGTAGTCCTAGTCGAAGTAGCGGTTCTTGTCTTTCCCCTCCTTCCCCTGATTAAAGGTTGTGATATTTCTTCATTAAAACTTTTTCCTCGTCGTAGAAGAATATTATTATTATCTTTTCCCGCAATAACTCCAATCAGGGTTAGATGGGAAACAATAATGAACCAAGCCCTCGATACAGGTACCATCGTGATTAGTTACTTGCGATATTTATTTGGATTACTAAAAATGTATGTAGTACTTTCATTCAGATTAGATTAGATTATGGAACTTTGAAACTTTTAAGAATTTGTCTATCGTGATATTCTTGACAGCATGTCCACTTTTGCGACAGCGAGCATCGATTTTAAATAAGAAGTGTTCTCTGAGAAGGGTGAAGAAAATTCTTGCTTATTTTGAAATTATCATTTTCGGCGTTGAGTTGGGATTGATCGACAAAAAAAGCCTAATCGTAAAATCAGTATGACCGTGGGCCTACTCTAGCTAAAAAAATCGCCTGTGTGTGAATGGATTGTTCTTCGGGTTCTCCATTTGTTAGTGTACATTTATTTTTTACACACCATGATGATGTATGTAGACTCTACTACCTACCCTACACCACACTCTAAATAGCAGTGTGGTATAGGGTAGGTGAAGTTAGTTTCATCTTCATCGTTAGATTTTTAGAGGGGGTTGCATCAATAGTCAACGATATATATGTGAAGTGTAAAAGGAGTCATTTCTAACTGATCTATAGTAGTAATAGTAAATATTCAACATGTACATCCATATTATTGTAAAGAAATGAAAATAATAACAATGAAGACACCCAACATTCCTAGAAATGATAGCTTTAGAGGTTCCATCTACACTGTTAAAAGAAAAGAAGAAAAATGTCGTATATTGACCTTATTTTCAGTGATAGCTAGAGTCATATACTGCAACTTGCATAGAATCGGAAACCAACATATTATGAACTTAAAATATGATTTATGGAATTCAAAAACAAAACAAAAAACAGTAGCACGAACATCACAAAACACAACAAGAAACATTAAAACAAAACAAAAAGTAAAGTAACATCAAAATAGTGCTAGCACATCACTAGTCGCAACAATAAAAGGAGTTACATAAACCTACTACCAAAATAACAGTCCCAATTTTTGTGCAGGAATGTATATATAGAAGGTGACAACAACCCTGTCGTAGTGTTTTTGTGATATTCGAGTCCATCCAAAAATGGTGATGGGCCAAGTACTAGTATTAG
>Ga0115007_10001267_pt1 | contig 16351 bp, 8 predicted proteins | sample ArcOceMetagenome_2_FD_87166 | JGI IMG/M metagenome (GOLD analysis project Ga0115007, IMG submission 87166) | Marine eukaryotic phytoplankton communities from Arctic Ocean - Arctic Ocean ARC135M Metagenome | ecosystem: Environmental > Aquatic > Marine > Oceanic | place: Arctic Ocean | collected... | reverse complement strand
TTACTCTGAGAACTATCCGATATGGACGAACTCTTGTGAATAAAGGCTCATAACCTGTAGGAGTGACTACTCTAGAGTATAGTATAACTAAGGATCTAATAAAGGAGAAGTGAGTACAGTCTCGATAGGGACAGTACTCGATTATTCTATGATATCTAAAAGGGTCTAAGTCAGTACTTCGGAAGACACTTCTAGTCTCGTCTCCAGTGTTTCATCGAATATTTTTGTCTCGTCTTCCGGTAATACCATTTCTCTCATCGTATATAGCTGGGTATTATTAGTATTAGTTTCGGCATTAGTATCGGTATTGGTACCACGTGTTGTAATGTATTGTAATGTATTGTAATGTAGGATCGTAATGTATGTATGTACTACGTATATAATCCTAAGAACAATCTCATATCGCATTGTGATTAGTGTAGTTTTTCGTAATTGCAACAATAATTAGATTTATATATTATTATTATAAAAGTCCGACCAACAACTCACTATGTTTTATTGTACTATAATATGTCAATCTATTGTTCAATGATAGTTTTTTCGCTTTGGATAGTACTACAGTAGTAGGGATGAGTAGTTCTTGGCGACTGATTCAGTCATGGGTCAGGATTTCAGTCACATACTAGTATATACTCAGGATAAAACAATAATTTGATTTTTGTTGGCATCAACAGAAGAGACTAAATCATGACTGCTTCTGCATGATCCGCTTCTTTATGTTTTTATATATATATCAATTAAATAATCTCTCTCTCTCGTCTCGTCGTCATGCCATTGCCAATTGCCAAATGCCGACAATCGACTGAAGTGTATTAAGATCGATTGTTTGCACCGTACGCCCTTCAGTTTACATCTTCTTTATGATGAAAGGCAAACAATTCAAATTGATTTCCTACTGCACGTACTTGTGCGTGTACATTTGCATTTACTGCAGTACAAGTAGTAATAGATTGGTTTTCAGCTTCCAATTTCCGATTTATAAAAGAAATTGCCGATTATTTTCGATGTCAATGTCAGCATCATCGTCGGATTCAGATTCAGATTCAAAATCGATATCAACATCAGATTCAAATTCAGCAGATCCAAATGATGAATGGGGTATAACATATTATAAAGAAAATGCTTTTCATACAGAAGCATGTTGTCCAACAGAACCAATTCAGGTCGTTAATGATGCATTTGATGCTATTGCTGGTACACTATACAACAAACAAAGACTTGATCCAGCTATAGCACATAATGCAAGATCGAATAGTTTATATACACATCGTCCTACACGAAGTTCAAGTGATGCTGGTAGAATTGGAATTGAAATTGATGGTGCTGAATTTTTATTCACTTCATCAGCTTCATCATCATCATCATCAAATAAAAATAAAAATATTCCTACTACAAATACAAAGAAAAATACAAATAAACGTACCCGTACACGTATAGGTCCGAATAGTTCCCAACGACGTATATCATTGATATTGGCAGCTAAATTATCATCGAATTTTTCCTGGAGAAAGTATGAAAATAATGATAAAAAATTAATATCATCGTCATATCGTCCGGTCGTTCTTAGTTTCAATACGATCAAGGAGGCATTATTGGCAAGAAGAGAAATGCAATTCTTACAAAACAACTATTGTCGTACCAAAAGAGAACGTGAGGCATATAATCATATTATAATACAAACTCTTTCTGATGGTATACCGAAAATACTACAACGACAACGAAAATATAGTAATGCCAATAATGATGATAATTTTGCCGTGAACGCAACGAAGGGATTATTGGTCGTTGTACAACCTACCGATTTCAATCAAGAGTTTAATCCTCCTGTGCCATCCTTAAACACAATTAATGACTTACAAACAACGATTGCACGTGCATTCATACAACAAATTCCTGTTATTGTTTTATCTCCACGATTCTTATCGTATGGTGAAAATGAAAATAAAAGTAAAAAAAGCAGAAGAAGTACAAACTATGATGACGATGATGATGATGATGAATATATACCAATCGATAATATTCATAATCAGATTTATCACAATCAAAATGGATTCTTTCAACAAGCTAGTTTTTACGGTGGAACAGAACCACCACGTGGACCAGCACCTTTTATATTACGAGATTTGTAAGTTGTTTCTTTTTGGGTCTCCTTTCTTTGTTGTTGCTGTTTTAGTTTATGATGATGATGATTACGATTACGATGACGATGACGATGACGATGACGATGATATTTTTTTTTTCCTTTTGACTCATCGGTTTTCTCTCTCTTTTTTTTGCTTTTCCTTTTTGGTAGCTCTCCACCATCTTACTGTTGGATTGGTAATGCACTTTCTATTGGTTCGGATGAACGAACTCGTGTGATATTGACAAATTCAGTGATGGATGAGGTAAGAAAAAAGAAAAAATATAGTTGCATCATAATCGTCTTTTTGTTCTTTTGGATTAAGAAGTGTATTAGTGTAAATAGTTGAAAAATATATCTTATTTGTTTCTCTCCATCCCCTTCCCCCATGTCATTTTTATTAGGACCATCCTTGGCATATCTATGCCTCAAACAAAATTAAAAAAGAATTATCCAGTACTCCATCAGTATATCTTGCAAGTACCAAAAGTTCTTCAGGGAGACCAACAAGGGCACTTATGAACAAGATTCTACTTGCCAAAAGTAATCATCTTAATAAAAATAACAACGACTAAACAATATAATCATTCAATAGATAGAGTATTTCTTCAAACCCAATTTTTCTGAACACAGATATTATACATAAATACATACTAGTAGGAATTCATGCATACTGTATATTGAATATTCATGCATACAAGCATAGACTGTTGAAAAATGGTAGGACTATACGGTATGCCAGCTGATACTTATATTGTATTTATTCATGTTGATTACACACCTACCATTCTGACACCAAATTTGAGACAAGCTCAGAGAAAGCCAAAACAGGTACGCCATAGTACATCAATCGTTTTCTACCTAGGGTTTGGCATGATGTCCTTCTCATCTCTGGAGATGATTTTTATCCGGAAAACTGACTGCTTAGTTATCTTTATTACACTACTATACTTTTAGATAGATAATTGTTCTTAATCCCTACTAGTTTTTGAGGAATAAAATAGTACAGGTGAGTTACTTAGCTACTGGAGCCAATCAAATTGCTCGATAGCGCAAAGAACTCGATTTTTGGCGAAAACAAGAACACACACGTCACGCACGGGAATGAAGCAACGAAACTAAAGCACCTTCAACTACTTCGAAGTTTCTACTTATTTGGGCTTAACAACGAAGAAAGATATATTTCACATTTTTCTTCTTTTAGATTGCCGCCATTTTCGTTGCGTGCTTGCTTTTACTAGACAGGAAGTTAGGACCTTACGTACTGTACGCACAGCTCAGATTGATTGATTCGCCATACCGAGAGATGATCGAGAATTCGAGAAGATGTGCAAATACACACATGTATCAGATTTCAGATTTCCACATCCCATAAATCATTAGAATTAGTTGTGCCGAAGACAACTAAATACAATACTAACCTACGTAAAGGTACAAGTAGTAATTTCAATTTGTAGAGAGCGTAACAATGAAATTTGTCAGTATCATTTTCGCCCTTGCAGGTGTTGGATCGTCACTTTCACTGAAGGATAACGACAAACATCCTTTAGAAAATCACGAGTCATGGGATCTTCACGTGTCGCGTCAACTAATAGCAGTTGGAGATGCTACCATCGGAGGCGATATCAATTTGAGAAGACTAGTAGGAACTACTGATGCCCCGGATGATGCTAGTCCACCAAAGGACGAAGCCTACTACGAAAACGAGGGGGACCCTGAGACACCTTACACAATTAAACATAAAAAACCTAAGAAACACATTCCTTTCGCAGGCGGAGAAACAACACATGGGATGATGATCGATGCTGGATCGGTAAGCACTTTTTAAGAATGTTTGGCTCTTCTTTTTGGTTTTGTTTCGATATTGCCTTTTTTTCTTCTATTTCTCTCTACTAATTATAATATTTATACTCACACCTATTTTTCTTTTTCACACATTATTTAGCAAGGAACAAGACTCCACATATACGAGTGGGACAAGCGGTTTCTTCTTGATGAGGATGACCTCTTGCAAGTATCTCACGGGAAAAAATTATCGTACCCTACCTCGAACAATCGTTGGACAGATAAGTACACTCCAGGATTAGATGTGTTTGGGTATCACAAAAATCCAGCAAAACTCGAAAAAGCTGTCGGTGAATATTTAGGCGCTCTATTGGACTTCGCGAAGGAAGTCCTTAAGGATAAAGAGGATGAATGGCACACATATCCTATTTATCTCAAGGCTACTGGTGGACTACGAACTTTAGCTCAACCGGAACGTGTTCGTCTTATGGAATGTGTAAGAACTCTCTTTAATAACGAAACCTACAATCCGTTTGCATTTGAAGATGAACGTGCCCGGGTAATTAGTGGAGAAGAAGAGGCCATTTACGGTTGGGTCGGTGTGAATTTTGGTAAGTGTGAAATTCTAAAATTCATAAGGGACTTTTTAATTGTGTTCGGTATATCAACAGTATAACGACTTTGTCCCAAAGCAAGCCTTATATTTGTTTTCCATTTCTAGTATTCTATTTTTATCTCCTCCCTCATTCGTTTCTTTGAAATGTGCAATATATATAACGTTACGTTTTTTCTCACTATTGTGCCTGTAGCGAAGGGTGTACTGATAGACCAAACTGTAGGATCTGGCCTTGGTAACAACCCTCGTAAGTTGGTCAAATACGATTGCGACGTAAACTACCTGCAACGACGATTTATGTTGTAGTACTCGCTAGAGATGAATAAAAGTGATCCGAGATGACAAGCTTTTTTTTCTTTTATTCACTTCTGACTTTTTTTTAAATTCGATTATTTCTATTTACACAGAACTTACCTACGGGATGTTGGAAATGGGTGGTGCGTCGACGCAAATCGCTAATTTCGAGAATAATGGAGATTTGATGGTAAGTGAAGAGAAGTAGCTAGGGATCATACATTATATTCATACATTTGAATATTAAGTTACATACATAAAGTATCGTCTACAGGAATATATTGTACGTATCTTACACCCCCTTTCTTTTCGTTTCGAACTCTTGCGATATCGAAGGCCAATCTATTCAAACTACAGCTTGGAGGAACAAGACACTGGAACGTCTATGTCCATTCCTACCTCTACTCTGGGATAAACGGTGCCTGGTCCCGACTCAACTCCCGGTTGCATTGGGATGAATCGGATATGAACCCGTGCCTACCAACTGGAAGTGAGATCCAATTTGAGTCTTGGATGCATATGAACGAAAAAGCGCAATTTTATGGAAAGTCGGATCCAAGAAGTACCCCATTTTCCGCGACAATGTATAATAACGCGACCAGTTACGACCACAAAGCTTGTTCTGACATAACGTTCAAACTTTTGAGGACAGGGACAAACAAGGATTGGTGTGACTTTCAGATGGACGGCAATTGTGGCTTTGCAGGTATTTATCAACCACCACTTCCACAAGTTAATTCAGACATCAATGAGTTTGTTGCTACAAGTAACTTTGTAGATGTTTATAAATTTTTGCAGCTAGGAGATCGGGTCCCTATTCATAAAATCGGCGAGAGAGCAGAAAAAGTTTGCAGTCTAAGCTGGGAAGAATTGAAAGATTACAATGACAAGCTAAACAGCCCCATCGGCGATGACCTTACACTTGCTCAATTTTGTTTCCGATCTGTCTTTGTCTATCAACTTCTTCGCAATGGATGGCAATTCGGCGACGATTACGAGATGACAGCAGTAGACGTTATTAATGGCCAAAAGATGGGCTGGGCTCTTGGATGTATGTTATATGAAATCAACACACGTAAGTATGCATCAAGAAAATCGGATCTAGGTTTCTACTACGTTTGAATAATAATTTGCGTGTCCTCACAAAATTACCTCTCGCTATTTCATAATTCTAAGTTCCTTGGGACTTCCACCCCGAGCTATTGTTTAGGGGACCTAGCTGGTATCTCATCAGCTTGTATATCATCATCGGCACGTTCGCTGGAAGTGCTGTTGGATTTATGGTCGCCATGAGAATGAGCAAGAAATTCAACAAAAAAGTACGGGAATCCAAATTTTTCCAGAACTCGGCATTGGCTAATAATAGGTAAGTTTTATGCATGGTCATATATTGAATTGACACGGAGTCCGTTGTCTTGGTTTGATGATCTTGAGCTAGCTAGTTTAATCGCATAATGCTAACTGTTGACTCGATGCTGACTTTGTGTGTACACTTTTGCCGCCATTCCAATCTATTTTCTTTCTTAGTATCATTCGTAAATCGTTGGCCGTACCTGATTTGAGAGCAAGTCTTGAAGAATTGGAACATCTCTACGACGACGACGAAAAATTAGCCGACGAAAATGAGGCATTGGCCAAACGCAATGCTGATTTGAATAAAGGGTCCAAATACACTTAAATATTACATATCACAGCAGATCAAACTCAAAGCCCCTGTAATTATGTTAGTACATGCACTACGGAATTAAAAGTGTACGGGTTCTATCGTTAACAGATCTACTGTATCGGTAAACATTCTTCTTGCATATTGAATTTTCTATAATATTGTTAAATGCTGAGGCAATCAAGATATAACCATCAGGGGCTATCTAGGTTATCATAATTATAATTAAAAGTTACTGTTCGTTTATCCAGTTTCCTTTTGTCTATTACTTCTGTAGTGCTAGCTATTAGTAGTGCATATTATGTTGTTATTTTTTTTAATGTGTGGTTATGATTGTTTTAGTCCTAATTTCAAATTACAGTCACATAAGCATCTCATAACAGTCAACAGTCACCCGTAAACAAAAGAAAACGAAAGCAATTGACAATAGTGACTTCATCTTTGTTTCATTTTACTATCATCTGCTATCCCTATCATCTATCTCATAGTCTCACCCGTAAACAAAAGAAACGAAAGCAATTGACAATAGCACACATCCCACTGCTACAGTGAAAACCAAATTAAAGAATGAGTTACAAACAAAATGCGTCGTCGAATAGAGATGCACTATTTGGTGGCGCCGGTGGAGGAACTAAGACGAAGAAAAAGAAATCAACTACTACTACTAGTAGTAGTAGTAGTAGTAGTAATAAACAAAGCAGCACAGGAGTAGTATCTGTCGAAAAAACAAAACCAAAATCGACAACAGTGTCTTCTTCTGGATATAAATACTCTTCGTCGAAAAAGAAATCGACAGTATCCGTTGGCCTTTCTGGGGATGCCAAAGATGCAAGAATTAAGGAAGCTGAAGATTATCGTGACAAGGCCAAAAAGGCAATGCAAAAAGGTGTATTCAAAAGCTCGGATCCTCTTGCTGCGTCTACTTATTACAAGCGAGCCGCTGATGCTTACCAACAATGCAATGAATTTCGTTTGGAACGTCTTTATCGAATCCAAAGCGCCGATTGTCAGATGTCAACGGGAGCTTATGCGACTGCAGCTTCCGAATATACAAGAGCGGCTGAACTTGTCGAAGTCGCAGACGACGAAACGACCGAAATGAAACGCGAAATTGGACGAAAATGTTTATTGAATGCCTCCGAAGCTTGGATAAACATGAACGAACCGGGAAAGGCTGCTAATTCTAAGATTTCTGCAGCGTTAGCTTTGACGTGGGGTGACGATTCGAGTGCATTGGGGAAAGCAGCTTTGACTGCTTTGGAGGAAGCTGTAGAAGCACACGTTCCAGATCCTATGAACCCATACGTTAGGTATCGACAAACAGGTATATCCGCCTACATCGATCCAGAGTCCGAAGAGACCGCCGAAAATCCGTCAGCGGAAACCTTAGCGTTTGCAGAAAATCAAATCGTGAATAGACCGTACGCAAATGAGGCTGTTCAGGAGGTGGTTTATTTACTAATTTCATTTGGTGAATATACATCAGCACTATATGCTCAAGGTGCAGTATCAACATTATTGGGTCGAGACGGTGTTTCATCACTGACCCTGTCGAGGTCGTTTGTTGCTGAGACTATACTTACATTGGCTACTGGTGATTGTATCGCGGCCGAACAGGAATTCTTGAACCGGCACGTCCAAAAAACTTCTTATTTATCTTCAAGAGAGTGCAAATTAGGTGAGGAACTATTCCGAGCCGTGAAAACACGCGACGATGAAGCCCTTGATGAAGCACGATCTACAACCAGTAGCAACCGAGCAGCAATCGGGAACCTCCACGAAAGCTTGAAGGAGGTATTGAGTATGATTCGTATTAGTGGAGTTGCACGGAAGGGTGAACCATCCTCATCTACTTCATCCAAAAAGTCGTCGAAAAAAAGTAGTCCTAAATCAGCTTCATCTACATCCAAAACGAAGAAAAAAGAAACCGCTTCGTTTGAAGAATTGTCTTCAATGAAAACAGGATACGAAGTAGATGTTGCTGCGGCTGACGCCATTGACACGAACGCTCTACAAAATGAATTAGATGGTCTCGATTTCGGTGATGATAGCGATGAATCGGATATGGACGATGATGATATCGATCTTCGCTAGATACTACATAGTATATAGATATAAGTCCTATATAGTGTATAATATTTTCCCGAAAAATCTCTGCTACTCAGCCAGGCTATTTTTTTCCTCCTGTAGATTGGCTTCTTTCACGAACAAAATTTGAGTGGCTTTTAGATTTCCTTTACAAAGAAATTAATCTATACAGCTTGCTGCTTAAGCTGGATAAACAAACTACTACGAAGAAAGCAATATCATCATCAATGTTGATGAATTGATACTCCGTGCTGGTGCCGATGCCCTACCGAAACCGACCATCATATTTATCTCAATGTCCTTATCAAACACATTTTGTTTGGCAGATAGTGAAACTTGTAGACAAGATTCTGGTTTAGTATTTTGACCCAAACCGGTATCCTGCTTCATGATGGCATACTAACATACATACATCTCAGTGTTGAATTCCAAACATCAAACATTTGCAATCAGGTTTGGTTGCTCCAAAAATAAAAGTAATGGTAAGAAATCCCTACAGAATACTGTAATATTAAATAATAATAAATAATGCATTGATTACAGCAAGTAATATCATAGCTGCATGCCATAATATTAATATAATTTGTACGGGATTGGATTCCACTTCCATTCACTATCAAAATGCCCTCTCACCCAGCGCTCCGATGAGCGAGTATTGCAGTAATAATCGCTAAAACGTTGCACGCTCTTTTTATAATAGCCCTCCATTCACGGTTGGCATGAAATAATTGTTTTTCTACACTAACTTACCTACCTTTTCTTCGGAGCAGGAAAGTACAGTAGGCAACCAACTACTGGTACCTGTAATAAGAGAAGTCGAATAAGACAAATAGAAAGAAATAACAAGAAGAGAACCACGATGGTGAACAATTCCCTACAGGTGCGTCTTGAACGCTCACGGCGACATCGTAGCTGGGCTAACAACAATAGCGCAACGAAAACGACGACGACGCCAGTTGCATCACCCAAATCGAATGCTGCGGCGTTGTATACTGATACGACGACGTCCCAAGAAAGCAGCAACAGTAAAATTGCACCCATCGGCGTTTCCAGCCGAAGGGATCGAATGATGGCTCTTTCCACGAAAACTTCTCTAAAAAGTAAGGCTGAGCGAGCGGCATATAAAAATCCTTCTCCTGTCGCCGCCAACAAAAGCAACAGCGGTAATGCTGGAGCAGCAGCAGCAGTAGTTAAACCTCGTTCGTGGCAGTCTTCGGTCGTTCCTCCAGAAGCAATAGACACACAACAACACAACAATCGTGCGGACGATCACCCTGAACCCGCTATTCATACGCAACAACAGCAGCAACATAAAACCAACCGAATCGCAACTCGGTCACCTAAAGCGCATCCCTCGCCGACCGCATCGTCACCTTGTGAATCTTCGATATATCAAGCCAGTGCAATGGAAGATTCCGATGGAAGCGATGAACCTATTTCTACCAAAGGTCCACCTTCTCCTCCCCAAAACAAAAAGAATAAGATTCCTCACAACAGAAGTTTCCAATCATCAGATGGTGGATCAGTAGCAAGTAGTCCTTCCTCAACGTCTTTTGAAAACAAAAGCATCAACAGCAACATCAACAGCAACATCAACAGCAACAGCAACAGCAACAATTTACAAAGTTGGCAGCAGCATTCTTCCAACGCGTCCAACGCTGCTCCTCTTACCAAAATCCATCCACGTGGTGGTCGCGTTATTGTATCTCGAAGTCCCACAGCAAGCATAGGCAGCAGCACAGATTCTCCATCTTCAGCTCAGCAACAGCAACAGCAACAGTTTAAGAATATTCCGAAGAGTAATAATAATTACAGTGACAATAATAAAAAAGATTGGAAAAATTCTAATCAGGTTAGAGTTAACAAAGTTTCTAGATCGCCGGAGGTGCAAAGAACGATTTCTTCCGCCAGGTATGGATCCCCGAGAAATTTCACTGGCAGCAGCAGCAGCATCAAATCGACGCCATCCCAGGGGTGTATGTACAAAAACTTGCTAAAACCTATATACAAGGAACCAGTTAAAAACAGTCACGAGAGAGAAGCGTTTGGTGCGATCATCGAAACTCCTCAAAAAGCAAGTGTTACTAGTTTGCATGCTATGTTTGATTCTCAGAAAACGTCACCATTAATGCCTATGAATAGTACCGATTCGCGAGTTCGACATAGCTTGCCTCGTTCCGTTGCATCCTCTCCCGTCAGAACAGGTGGGGTAGCTTCTCGATACCGGTCTGTCACGGGACGTAGTAGTATGCAACCTTCGCTGGAAGAAAACCGTCCTAACGCATCCTCCGAGACAACGGTTGATGATAAATCAAATGAACACAACCCAAAATACGAACAAACGCAACAAACATCACCCAGCAAGGCACATCAGTATTACAAAGCAGCGGTGAGGGTACAGGTGCAAAATGATATTTTGATAAAGGAGGAGCAAATTTCGGAAAAAGGATCGACGATAACTTCTCGTAATGACCATCCATCGGTTCCAACTGTTTATTCCGAAGGGCCACGTTCTCCTCAACGACAGTCTGTTCTATCTTCTTTGAATCAAAAATACAAGGAAGAAAAACAGGTTCAGGAGATACAACAACATAATCATACAGAAATAAAAAACACCAAAACCTTTGTGGAACCGAAATCAGCGATCGTAGTAGAAGAAAAACCTCGCGTTCTTGAATACTATGAATCGTCGGGGAGAATGGATGATGCAGGTGAAGAACAACAAGTAGAAAGTAAAACAAACAAGGCTTTTGTTGACAGCAGCGCGAATGATAGTGCAGGTGTAGTTCCCTCTTGGAAAGAAAGGTGCAAGCCGCGATCTATCGGTAATGACGATCCTGAACCAACGAATGATTCTAACAACGTTGACGCAGCTGGAATTCAAGCCATTACTCCAAAACCTGACAAGCCAAAGGCACCATCTCCGTCCGTAAGTTTAGTCTCTGCTATGTATTCGCATATCAAAAAACCCAAAGAAGAAAAAGGTCGTATTTCGGATTCGACAGTGGATAGTACGGGTAATGAAAACAGCAATGGACAAAATGTTACTCCAAAACCTGACGAACCAAAGGCACCATCTCCGTCCGTAAGCTTAGTCTCTGCTATGTATTCGCATATCAAGAAAACCAAAGAAGAAAAAGTTGGTATTTCGGATTCGACAGTGGATAGTACGGGTAATGAAAACAGCAATGGACAAAATATTACTTCAAAACCTGACGAACCAAAGGCACCATCTCCGTCCGTAAGCTTAGTCTCTGCTATGTATTCGCATATCAAAAAAACCAAAGAAGAAAAAGTTAGTATTTCGGATTCGACAGTGGATAGTACGGGTAGTGAAAACAGCAATGGACAATATATGTCTCAATGTAAAGAATCGAAATATTCCGAATCGGCCCCAACGCCCACTCAGATAGAATACAACTATGAGGAGAATCATGATATTGAACATGAACCGGTGCCGTGGCCATCACCTGTTCCTTCCAGACCGATGATAAACCAGCTGGTGCCCCAAAAGTCACAAGAATCAAATGACGACATTCAACCGTCAGCTAGTAACAAACCATGGGAAAAAGATACTACGCACAGCATTGTACAATCATGGCAGATGCGTTCATCAACAAAAAATAAAGACTCCAATCCTGCGAAATCGCCCATCGGAACAAATGAACAATTGAAAACGCCAGAAATTGTCCAATCGTCTGATGGGTGTGCTTCTTCAAAGAAAGAAGTCGAATGTTTAGCACCAATTAGTTCTCGAGATTTGTCCAGTGAAGATAAAGCTGGTATAATTAACGAAGACGTTGCTATTGATGAAAGAAACATCCCAGAATTAATGACGAACTCAAATAGTGATTATTACATAGAGGAAAAAAAGAGTGGCGACTTATCTATCAACGAAGATATAATCCTGGGAGAAGATGTTGACGGGTGCCCATCGCCCGAACAAGATTGTGCTGCAAATACTCGGGAAGATGAAATATCCAACCATTCCCAGAAGAAGGTGCCGTATTATGATGATGATTCGTACATTAATCAAAACGATAGCGACCCTCGCGGACTGGGAGCATCGGAATCATTTAAAACTACAAGTGATAGATCACGCACTATCGCAACTGCAACATGGAACAGCGAGGATATGAGTGTCTACGTGGAAGACGAACGGATAATATCGAAAAAAGAAGATAAGATACTGACAGCCCAATTTCAGCAAATGAACCTAGAAATTGATGAAGAATGTACCAGACAAGAGGAGATAGATACACCAGCCGTTGTTAATTCACCAGCTCCAGCTGGGAAAATCCTACCGATTATTAATCCGTCTCCAAAGGATAACGATAAATACCGAATTGGTTATTTTGGAGATGGAGCACCGACATCAATACGTGGTGTTCTAAGAAGAAATAATGGAAATATTCATGCCAACGATAATGTTCCTGATCCTGATGCAAAAACTGTTCAGATAGATAATAATAATAATAATAATAATACATCGAAAGATCAGGTCTACGATGTTTGGGCTTCGACTTCAGCTTCTAATGAAGAGCGCGACGAGGCGATTAAATTCGACGAAACGGATCAGTGGTTAGACCGTGATCCTGACATCGACAACGATTCACTAGGTGATGATGCGTCAGTATCATCCGTCGGTCTGAATAATCATATTAATAACGATACCTCAGAACCCAATACACCACCTCCCCAAAAGGCCGTAACCGATCATCAGGTGGAAATTAATGCACCGGTGGATTTTAGAAATCCATCTGCGGTATGGAGTCCTCCTGTTGAGAATAATAATAAGTATAAGCAATCCTTCTGTACTCCAGAAAAGCAGCGCATTGGAAAAGATTCCTGGAAGCAACATACAGACACAAAACAAGACGTTTTTGACCCTTTCGCTGTCGATGATGCCGACGAAGAGGATAGATCGGAAGCTGACATTTCGGATAATAATCTTTTCTCATCTGATCCTACGGATCCATTCGCCGGCACGGAAGAATCTTTCTCTCCTTTAGAGTGGTCCACGCCACGTGGTGGATCAAGTAACAATGTTCCGGACATTCAGAACATTGGTTACTACACTTCCCCAGATTCACGCGTTGAAATTTAAATATTTTCCTGACAAAAGAAATAACGTAATCAATATAAAATAAACAATAAAATAAATTTTTAATATAATGTATAATAATATAAAATTGATAAAAGAGTACTTGTACCATTGCTTACTTTCTAAATATTGAATACCGGTACTGCATGGTACTGCTTGTTCTCTATAATTATCATCAATATAGCTAAAGCTTATAAAGTGGATCGACTATGTTTGAATGTATGGAGTTACAATACTAGTAGCTAAATAATACAATAATTGAATTTGATTAGCTGTTAATGTTTCTGTTACAGTACAATTGTATTGTCCCTTGTCAGAATGAAAAGACTACCTCTATTCCCTCTCCCGATTCTAATATCATTGTCTAAATATGTTGTTTCTAACCAACCCATAGCCTTCATACCACCCTTTAACATTGACCGCAATGCAAACAATATGCTAAAATTGATAACAAATCCATTATTTAATGTAAGAGTACCGGTATCGAATGCTGCAATGATACGATTCGGAACAGAATCAAGTTCAAATTTTCCTTTTACTTCAATGGTACCAAAATTTTGTTTCACTGCATTAGCAAATATGTTATCTTTAACACCAATAGTTTGCGTTGTTAATTTATTGGACGTATCGACTTTGACATAAGTTAAGAAAGAAACAGAACCTGCATTTTTAGCTTTTCTTGTATCAAGTTTATTCGTAACATCAAGGGTACTTTCTTCTGGTGTCCATGGTTGGATCTTATCAACGTCAACATCAGCGTCAGCAGTATCAATATCATCAATACTTGATGGTTGTGTATATTTCAGGAACCAGACACCATCAATTGCTTCAGCTTCGATTGGATTTGTAAATAATGAATCACTCACAGGTTGATTGGTTTCTAAATAATCAACAAGACTAAGAACACGTATTTGTGTTTCTACCGTTGAATCCTTTCCATTATTTGTTGATGATATTGTCTGTAATAACTCATTCTTTGCCGTTTCGATTTGCCGTCTGTTATTATTTGAAAATAAGGTATTCGTATTCGTCGTTGATGGTGGCGGAAAGGAGGATGTAATTCTTGAAAACACTTTTGATATTTCAAACGACCAACACGACCGAGGGAAGACAACGAAAGCGGCGAATACTTGTAGTGTTGCGAAAGCAACAATCGGTTTCATGATGAATGATTCTTGTCTTGTTTTTGATTGTGAGGATTGAAGATAGTTGTTTCTACAAGTGTATACAATGGGTGATAAATGATTCATTCATTCATTCAATCTCGGCATGAAAAAAAAAGAAGCTGTACAGTAAACTTTTATAGATGACGTAATCGCACATGTGGAGCAATTTTAAATAAGCCCATAAATGAAAAAATGCAGATACAATTTACGCTGACTCGTAGCCACGCGTTTTACTCACTTTCACCCGCGCCAAAAGCAATTTCATAAAAAAAAATTGCGAGTCGTACTAATAGCTAAAGTACATCGTTCAATAGCAATTTATACTCACCTCTCACCTACTTTACTCTACTCTACTCTTTTCATTGCGTATGGGGAAAGAAAAGTTGAAAATCGATAATGATAAGGTCAATTTGTTTGTTGAGGAATATAAATCGATCGAGATAACTAGCTATATTTTCCAAGATACTAAATATTCAGTAACAACAATGTCAACAGCAAATAAGTTGTGCAAAATAATCCATTGTCGGGTCGCATTTCGGAAGAATACAGCATCCCAAACGATTCTCTATTCCAACGCTGCTTCTACTTCATGTTCGGTCCCATCATCATCAAGAACGCCGTCATCATCGTCAACATTATCGTCGTTGTCGCATAAACGTCCCTTCTCTTCGGTGATTTCGTGGGAACATCATAATGACGACGAAAATAATCACCACAACTTGGACAACTATCTAGACAATGTGAATAGAAATAACGAGACACCAACCACGGTAGAATCACTATCACAACAGAAATCGTCATATATGTCACGAAATAATAATACAACAAGTCCCACGACGGCCATAACAACAACATCAACGACGACGACAATGTCTCGTTTTCCATGTGGTAGTGATCAACACGAGGATGAATTGGACGAGGAATTACCACCACCCCTACCGGAACCTAAGTATACGGTGCATAAACGTGTTCTTCCTACAACATTGACCGCATTTTCATCAAAACAGGGGAAACAATTTTTGATGGAAGCATTCGCAGGTGGGACAGCAGAAAGTTATTGGAATTTAACAGAACATTTTGTAAATCAATCAGATCCTGCATTTTGTGGTGTAACCACTTTATTAATGTGTCTTAATGCATTATGTATTGATCCAAACATTCGTTGGCGTGGTGGATGGAGATTTTATGGGTCAGAAGATGTTCTATTGGACCGATGCTGCTTTAGTGCAGAACGTATTCGACGTAAGGGGATTGTAATGGAAGATTTTAGTCGATTGGGACGTTGTCATGGACTTACCATCGACCTCAAACGACCGACGACGTCTAATAATGATAGCGCATATTCGTATCCACCACCACAATCATCATCACATGACAATCAGAACAATAATACAGCTAATGGTGACAATAATAGCGACAACGATAGAGACAGTACTTGTAGTGACGAGGAGGACAATTCGTTTTCTCTCGATGACTTCCGAAGCGACATCCGATCGATACTATCGGATACGAT
>Ga0115007_10001266_pt1 | contig 16354 bp, 23 predicted proteins | sample ArcOceMetagenome_2_FD_87166 | JGI IMG/M metagenome (GOLD analysis project Ga0115007, IMG submission 87166) | Marine eukaryotic phytoplankton communities from Arctic Ocean - Arctic Ocean ARC135M Metagenome | ecosystem: Environmental > Aquatic > Marine > Oceanic | place: Arctic Ocean | collected... | reverse complement strand
CATCCAAATCCAGAAGGGACTCCATTTACCTAAACCTCTAAATACCCATGCTATTGGAAACATATACGGAGATGTTAATACTCCAAATAAGTTTACCGGGACTGCTGATATGAACCATCTAACGTGGATCCATATGTTTCTAAAAATCGTTTTAATTCTTTCCATTATTTATTTTTAATGTTTAGCATATGTGAATGCTCGTATACTCTAGAGTTAGATTCAACTTCTCTTTTTGTTTTTTTAGTTATAACTATGCAATTATATCCAAATGTTATAGTAGAAATATTCATCCTATTTTTATTTAAAGTAATTTTATCATTGATTTGATCAGTTTTATTTTTAAAATAATCTACAATATTAAAATGTCCAATTTCATAACCGTATATTTTTGCTTCCGATCTCCAATAACTACATTCAATGTCCTCAATAATATAAACTCCGCCGTATTCTAATAAATTATTAAACAATTCATGGAAGGTAATTATCTGGTGATATGGTATATGTGAACCATCATCAATTATAAATTTGCAGTCAGGAATAGTCTTTACGATTTGCTTTAAATCCTTTGGATTACTTTGATCAAATTTATAAGTTGTACATCTTTCATTGCTCCATTCTGAATCAATATCTACTCCATATATCTTTGAATGTGGAAAGTATTCTCCCCATAACTTTATTGAAGATCCTTTATTTACTCCAATTTCTAACATATTAAATTCTTGATCTCTTAAAGATTCTAGAAACATCGGATATATGTTATCATATCCATGTTCATATACTTTATCAGTATTTTCACCAATATCTTTAAAAGATCTCTTCATGTCTTATCTATTATTAATTTCATTAACCTTGTCTATTGTTAGCTCCTTCAAGAACTCAACAAATAATTTAATACAAGCTTTAACATCTTTCTTATGCGCCATTTCACAAGTAGTATGCATATATTTTAATGGAGTCGCTAAAATTGCAGTTGGTGTATTCTCCATAAAGAATGCTACGGTATCGTTACCCATAGAACCTACTGTTAATTGAACAGGAATCTTTTTATCCTTTGCAATTTCCCTTAACATCTTATTAATACCTCTGTGATTTTGCGAAGTATATTCTAAACACGGACCTAATCCACCTTTATTATCTCCATCCTTTGCCTTGTTAATCATTGGTGTATTAGTTTCGTGACAAACATCATGTACCAATGCTAAATCTGCTTGCAGGTGTTTAGCAATCTTTTTGGCACCATGTAAGCCAACTTCTTCTTGAACTGAATTTACTACATATAAATCATAAGGTAATTCTATTTCTTTCTCTGTGATCTCTCTAAGCGCTTCAGCGATGATATATCCACCAATCTTATTATCTAATGATCTACCAACATAATAGTCTCCCATCTCATGGAATTGATCATCAAATGTAATTAAGTTTCCAATCTCAACGCCAGCTTTATTAACTGCTGCCTTATCTTTAAGGCCAGTATCTACCCATAATTCATGTTGATCTGGTCCCATTTCAGTGTATGACTTTCTTGTATGAACTGCTGGCCATCCGAAAACACCCTTAACTTTTTTACCAGCATGAGTATGTATCATTACGGTTTTACTAGCTGCAATCATATTATCACTTCCACCATGTCGTTTTACCCTGATATATCCATCTGCTTCGATGTTTGTAATAATCCAAGCAATCTCGTCACAATGAGCCTCAATAACTACTTTAGTTGAGTTTTCTGTTTTAGATCTTTTAATACCATAGCTTGTTCCATATGCATCGGTGTGTATTACATCAGTAAATTCCTCAATGTAATTTCTCCACACAGATTGACCTTCTTCCTCCTGACCAACAGGTGCGTATGCGTTTAAATATTCGTTTAAAAATCTCTTGTTTTTCTTCATGTTTATTCTTTAAAGTGTGTCAGATTTAGCACCCATTAATTGGTATGCTTCCCATAACTTTGCTTGTGCTTCTACTACTAGATTATTTATTTCTGTTTCTAATTCTAAAACAGGATGCTCTGTTAAATGAGTATTTATGTTAGACATAATTACATGTGTTCTATCCAATACTTCATGATAGTGGTATTTATCTAATGCATCCATGTTATTTATACTTAATAATGTTAAATTGTTTAATATTAAAAGTTTACTTCTGTTGATGGGTTTAAGTTTTGATAATCTTTAATCTTACTTACTGCTTCTTCTGCAGTGTCAACCACTCTAAATAAATCAAAATCTTCTTGGCTAATATTTCCATTAGTACATAACGTATCTTGCATCCAGTCTATTAATCCTGACCAATATGATTTACCAACAAGGACTATTGGATATTTCACGTTATGTCCGCATTGTGCTAGTGTGATGGCCTCAAATAATTCATCGAGAGTACCAACTCCTCCTGGAAATATCACAAATGCTTGTGAATATTTAAGAAACATTACTTTTCTTGTAAAGAAATACCTGTTCTCAACTCCTAAATCTACGTAGTCATTCATACTTGCTTCGAACGGCAATTCAATACCAACTCCGATTGATTTTCCACCGGCCAAATGAGCTCCTTTGTTTGCAGCTTCCATAATCCCAGGTCCTCCTCCAGTAATAACACCGTAGCCAGCTTCAACTAATAATCTACCAGTCTTTTCTGCCTCTTTATATATTGAATTAGTACTTAGAGTTCTTGCGCTTCCAAATACCGAGACGCATGGTCCTAATTCACTAAACGTATCAAAACCTTTTGTGAATTCTCCTTGAATCCTTAAGATTTGCCATGCATCATCACTCTTACTTCTTTGTACATTCATCTTCTAATTATTTTGCATTGTTTGGCAAAAACACATTTCACCTGATTTAACTAAATTCTTATTACAACTTTGACATAATACCAGAGAACCTGATTTTAAAATGTCTTTTCGCATGTCTTTTAAATATCTGTCATGTAGATCTCGAGCCAACATAGCATAAATATTTTCACAACCTTCCGGATAGAATGGATCTACACTATATTCAGATAGGTCGTATTTAATGTATAGGTATTGTCCAAATCTTAAATCATTTTTGTCTCTACCTTCTCCGTTATCCTTAGACCATTTTAAATATTCAGTATTTAACCTTGACCAACTTAATATTCTATTTGACATGTTTATATTTTAATTTTTAATCCCACCACCTTTGGATATTTCTTTCGATTAATTTATGTAATGTCTTTCTTGCTCTTTCTTGATTTAAATATGCAATATTCATAGCAACATTTCTCTTAAGTTCAAAATCGGTTACATTATTTGCATTATCTTGTTTACCCCAAATACCCTCACCATTCAATACTCTTTTATGGATTAATGGATATTTTTTAAAGAAATCATCATACGTTTCTGATTTGTAATTAGTTTCCGTAGTGGAGTAACCCTCATCATCGTTCAATGGTACAAAGTTATATTCAACATCTTCATAATCAAAATATTCCATTGCATATTCTTCATCGCCTACAAGTTTCATTAACTTTAATGTAGTTCTTATTCTTTTAGCGTTATCACCAGCGGACAATGTACATACCCTATCTGATTCGAAATGATCAGCCATTCTTCCTAATTGGTGTGCAAATAAATCAGTTGCATATTTATAGTCCCAATCATATCCCTTCCATATAATAGGTAAGAAATCTAATACTCTCTTAACTTGTCTGTACTTTCTTTTAAACCAATAAATCATAATCTTTAGTATTTGTTATATGTAAATATAAACCTTTTTATTGAAACAAAAAACAGGGGGGTGTGCTATTTTAAAGAAGTTATTAACAGTCTATGTTGGGTATTTTTCTTGAAACATTTTCAATCTTCTTTGGAATTCTTTAAAGTAGTATTTAATGTCGTCTACTGTTAATTTGAATATTTGTGGAATACTGTCTTCCTCGTTACTTATCCATATTTCAACACCGTCAGGTTTTTGACCACTTCTTTCCCAATACGCTATAAAGTATGAAGAACCTTGTACAAAATAATCTTGTACCCATTCTTCTCTCTTTGGTCTTCTTGAGTTTTTATAATCAATTACGAGTATGCTGCCATCAGTCATCTCTGAAATATTATCGACTGTTCCTGCATATCCAACCTTAGACCATAAGAAACTTTCTGCTGCAATAACTTTTTTAACTCTATCAAAAAATTGACTTGAATTAAAATAGAATTTCATAAACATTTCCCAGCCGGATTGTAACCAAATTGCTCCATTTTCTTCGGCAGCATATTGATTAACTTCTTCATCAGTTGATGCTTGTCTTTTAAGCTCTTCTAATCTTTCTTTCTTAGTACCTTCAGTTGCTTTATACAACTCAACCAGACGGTGCATGACAGTACCTCGATTCATTGAAAGTTCACTTATTCTTTTTGCTTCAGATTCTCCAACCCTTTTTCTCCACTTTTCTAGTCCAGCAGTTTTATCGCTAGTTTCTCCTAATACAGTAGTGATTGATGGATAAGTTCCTATAATAGTGCCATCAGTTGACGTCACCTGGTAGTGTCTAAGACCGTGCTTTTCAACACGTACGATAGATTCCATTAAACAAAAAGTTTAACAAGCTGTATGATACCGAACACGGCACCGCCAACTAAACCAGCAAATAGGATATTTCTAATAAATGATATTATGTTAAAGTCATCGTTCTCTGGATATAAAACAACGAGATAAGATTCTTCGCTTATTTTACTTATTTCCGGGAATGCATCGTTTGATAAACCATATTTAACTAAGATCTTATTAATAGGACCTAGTTGCTGGAATACAAAAGATTGTTGAACAACTTCAGGCTGGTTTAAGAATTCATCCTTTAAATTGACGATGGTATAAATTCTACCAATCCAATCTACTCTAAGATTTGCTTCTAGTAATTCAGCTTTAATTGATTTTACAGCTTTATAATATTTTATCGTGAACCATGCTTCTGTGAAGAAATTAGGCCAATACATTAATATGTTTTTCATACTATTTATACACTGATTTTAAGTTTTGTTTATTATGCAAATAAACTACTTAAAAAAGATTTAACTTTATTTGATTTAATTGATTCTGAGTTTATGATTGCTCGACCTTCCTGTGATTCCCAATCTCTATTTTCTCTAACTCTATCATTGGTTTTTAATGCTGCAGTTAATACATCAACCTCTATACCATCTTGATTTGCAATATAACGTAATCCATTTAAATCCTTTGGAAAGCAATGTCCACCGAATCCTCGATCTCCATCAGGTCCTGGAACCATCCAATGTGAATTACCTAAACGATTGTCTAATAGTGCAAGATCTTTTGCTTCATTGTAATTAATTCCACCTGATTCACAAATATCATAAATTTCATTTGCAAAACTAACTTTAACTGAAAGGAATGTATTTATAATGTACTTACACATTTCAGCTTCTTTTGAATTTACAACCGGGATTACTGCGTCTGGAAATACCTTTCTAAAAATTGCAACAACATCAGTTGCAAGATAGTCATCACATGTTCCAATAATAATTCTGTTTTGATTTTTAAAATCATTAACAGCATTTGCCTCAGTCAAAAATTCAGGATTAAATATAATTTCACTGTAAGAAACGATACCGTTAATATATTCGGTGGTTCCTGGAGGTACTGTTGATTTAATAATCACAGTTGGACTAGCCCCGACTTCTGCTGCTAGTTCATCTATTTCAAGTACTACTTCCTCTACGATAGAGATTGAAGCTTGTCCTGTTCTAGCATCCATTGGTGTTGGTACACATACAAAAATAATATCTGCATTCTTTACTACTCCTTCTAAGTCTGTATTTGATTTACCTGCGTTAAATTTATCATATAAGAAAAGTTTATAGTGTTCCTTAAAACCTTCTCTGATTGCTCCTCCAACAAAACCTTGACCTACAATACCTATCTTTTTCATAATTAAATTATATTTATATACATTATATTAAAAACATGGAATTAGTTTCAACAGAAATTTACCAATTCTTCTTAAAATCGCCACCTACCCATGAAAACATTCTAGTATCTTCAACATCATGTAACACTATAGTCTTGTTATTAACTACCCAATTATAAAAATATTCATAACCAAAGCATGCAACATCAGGTTCTATTGTTTCTATAATTTTATCTGAGAATGATTTACAACCATGTGCCCATGTCAAACTCTTATAAACTGTTAATATCTCATTAACTGTTCTAGAGTTAGGTGCTGCTCCATATACAGTACAGTCAAATAATGTGTTATTTTCCTGAGATGGCTTTAACCCTGTAAAAAAGGTATGATTTGGCGTCAATTTATCTAAAATTAAATTAAAAGATTGAATTGGTTTTGCATCAACATCACAATAAATTCCACCATAATCTCTTAGTAATAACATTCTAACTCGATCTGCTATAAATGCCCATTTATAAAGAGCTGGATCGCTAATAAACTCCTGTAAAAAAGGATCGTCCTTGTATATTTCAGTAAATATTTCATTCCCCCATAAATGATGTTCCCATTCTGGGTGCATTGCTTTCATTTCTTTTACGAATTGCTTACAGTGATCTGGCATCACGGTTCCTCCTAACCATATCTGGTGGATGATCTTAGGTATTTTAATGTCGCTCATTACTATCTAATTGTTGTTAATTTGTTTGTTGTTATTTGATTATTTATATTGTATATTAGCAAATAGTTTCACTATAATAATGTGTTTTTTTACCTATTAATTGTCTCTTTTTGTTGATCTAGTTCGTGTAGGAACTGTTGATCTAGTTCGTGTAGGAGTTATTGTCCTTGTATTATTTCTAACCGGTTTGGTTCTAATAACTCTTCTAGGTATTGTACTATTGTTATTAATGGGTGCAATATTAGTTCTAATAACTCTTCTAGGTTTTGTAGTTCTTTTAGTAGATTCTATCATAGAGGAATGTGCTCTACCATTTCTTTGTTGAACTATCCTTCTATTAGTATTTGATAGATTGCGATAAGTTTGTAACCTTCTACCGTATACTGAGTTTCTTCCATATACATTGTCGTATCCATTACCCCATCCATAATAGTTATTCCATCCATAAGGACTATTCCAGCTATTACTGTTCCAAGAGTTGTTTCTCCAACTATAAGACCATCCTGTTCCATAATTCATAGATGAATATCCCCATAACCAATCATCCCACATTTGGTCTCTGTTCCAATATGAACTATAATTCCATGTATTATTCCACCCGTACCTATTATTGAAATTAAATCTATTAAATCTATTATTCCTTAATATTCTATTATTCCAATCAAATGATATAGGCTGAGATTTTGCATATTGAGCATAATCATATCTAAAATTAAAATCATTTCTTAATTTTCTATCTAATTGCATTTCATTCTCTATAACCTCTACTACATTTCCATTTGAATCGTAGATTGGGTCATGGTTCATTGTCGATATTTGGAATGATGCTCCACATGATGACATTATCACCAAACTCAATACTAATACTAACTTTTTAAATATATTCATAGTTATTGTTTTTATTTATATATCGAAATCATGTTTTGTTTATTGTTATAAGTTTCATGTATTATCCTAATAATGCGTCTAATTTCTTTTGTAATTTTGCAACTGATTTTACAGCACCTTCAATAAATGTTTCCTTCCACTTAATATTCCTAGTTTTCCAGAATTCAATATTACCTTGCATTGCCTCTTCTTGTTTTTTATAATAATATTGTTCATCATTATTATAATTTTTAGCAGCATCTCTTTTGATGATTTCTTTCCATGTTGGCCAGTCGCTTGTGTTAGGATCTTTCTTTATAATTTCTATAATTGCATCATCATTTAATTGAAGATTAGCGCTAACTTCTATTTGGTTTTTCTCAATTCTTGTATTATAGTTTTGAATTTCCTTATTGATCTTTTCAAGCTTAGTCAGTTTCTTAAATTTAACTTCGTATTGCTTAGCTATAGTGTTATTACCAGTTTGTGGTAATTTTGTTTTGGTAATGTATCTAAAGTGTAATACTTGAATGTTACGCCCACCTGCATATATTGCTTCTGTATTAAAGTCATATACTTCTCCATCTCTTTGAATTTTAGCGCTGATCTCTATATTACCGCCCTTACCTCTATTTGATTGAATATCTATTAGAGTATCAGATGGTTTTGTGTATTTTTCAACAGCAATAACCATGTCGCGGGTTATTGATATTCTCCATATTTCCCTGTCATATTCAGAGATAGGGTTTTTTGGGTGGTTTTTACGGAACCATGTTTCAATTCCTAATACCATTTCTGTAATCCTCTGTTCTAGTGAATCTAATATAACGTTCATTATATCATTGTTGTTTGATTCATTCAAGAACTGATCGTAGTTGTTTATCTTTTTCATAAATTATATATCTTTTTAAGTATATAGTAAATATAATCATTTTTATTGATATACTAAAACTTTTATCAACTTATTTTGTAGTTTATAATCAGTATAAACAAGAAAAGACCTACAAATTAATGTAGATCTTTTAAGTGGAGAATAACGGAGTCGAACCGTTGACCTCTTGCGTGCAAGGCAAGCGCTCTAGCCAACTGAGCTAATTCCCCATTGAATATTATATATTCAATTAATTCTTAAGCTTTATTAGCGTCAGATACACCGACTCTTACGTCTTGTGCTAAACCTTTAACTGTTTGCATTGCTTTACGAACTCTAGTTCCTGCAGCTTTGTTTCCTTTTTCATCGAATTTTGCAACGTCCGTTCCAATTTCTGCGATTACTTCTTCTAATTTGTTGATTAATTCTTGTATCATAATTTATTTTATTTATTTAAATTCTATGTTTATATACTTATACTTTACTTTGTTTCAATTTTATATTAGGTTTGTTCCTTCTTTCCAATATGCTCTATTGTATAATCGATTATTTGGTGGAGTTTTACTATAGTAATAAAATGCTAAACTTCTTCTACTTTCTGTTACTGGACAATTTAAAGGATGTGGGTGTCCGTGCATTGCATCTTCTATATTAAACATGATAGCTCTGCCATACTTAGGTTGTATTGTTTTAAAACCTTCAGTTAAATCTGATTTCCAGAGCTCTAGCGCACCTTGCCAATGATCTTCCCATTCTTTATTTAAATATATTAACAAGTTTACTTTGCGATACATTCTTTCAGGTCCCATATCGTCTTTAAAATTAAAATCATGGTGAATATTTAATAGTCCACCTGGATATGTAACATGAAATCCTCCACCTTCATATCCATCATCGGACACAAGGTCTTCGATTCCTGTTAAATCTCGCATGAATGCCATAAATTCATCGCTATTAAAATATCTACAAAGTAGATTCATATAGAATGGCATTTTTTCAAGTTCTCTAATTCCTCTCTTAGCAACTTGATCAGGGTGATCGATCATAGGGTCAAATTGTTTGGTTCCCATTCGCCATTCACTCGTTTCAGAGTTTTCTTCATTTACAAGAAAAAGAGCTTCGTGATTTACATCTTCTAATATTGTTTCATTAATAAAATTATCAAATACTATGTGTGGAAATTCTGTAGCACTATTATATGTGGTATTTAATTGCGAAGAAGCTACGTTTATTGCTGGATTGATCATTACTTTTTCTTGTTTTTCGGTTCTTTATTTATTTTAACGTATGAATCTTTTTTCTTAATACACTTAGTGCAATAAGGCGCTCGATAATATCCTCTATCTGGATCTCCATGATGTACTTCTTTGTATACCTCGTATAGATCATTATCTGGAAATTCAGTAATACATCCACTACATATTGTTATTCTTGCTCTTGACATTCTTTTAAGTGTTTTTTCATTTTAGATAAATCCATCGTAACATCTTTTGGAAAATGATCAGGGGCTATAGCCTCCAATACATCTGGCTTTGACTGTTTTGCTAAATCAAACATAGATTTTTTATCGGTGCCAATATTATATAATCCTTCAGCTCCGCTTTTAACCATATCTATTACAATATCAGCTATAACATCTGCATAATCAAAATTACCATGAATATTTGTGAATGCTTTATCATAAGGGAATGGATCAATCTTTTGAGCTCCCCTAAGAATTAGATATTCATTACTATGTTTCATAATATATTCATCAGCTAATAGCTTAGAAACTGCGTAGGCCGTTGTGGGCTTTGCTTTATTAGTTTCTTTAGCACATGTTCTAGAATTTTCATAGACATAATCTGTCGAGAAGTGCACTAATTTTATATTGTTATTATTACAATATTCTACTAGATCAACAACTCCTCTATAATTAGTATTAAACATTCCAAATGCATCAGAACTATATGTGTCTGTGTTGGCAATTAGATTTATTATAGTAGTTGTAGATTTCGGTATATTATTTTTCCAAGTTGCTTTTTTATTTATATCGAATCCTCCTTCTTTTCTCGAGACATAAGCCCATCCGCTTGATCCAATAACTGGGGTTCCTAATAATCCATCACCTAATATTAAATTCATATTAATTATATTTAGAAGTTTCTCTTTGTTTCGTAGATCGCTTTGATTACTGGAAATCTTAATGAATATCCACCCTGTAAATTTTCTGTTGCTTCAAAATACTGAACCGTTACTGTTTTACCAATAATATCTTCTGGGTTTTTAAAGTATTTTCTACGCTGTTCTTGAGAGAATCCACTACCTACTTGAACTTTACATCCTTTATGTTCTATAATTATATTCTTTAGCATTTCCTCTTCAACCTCTTTACCTTCAACAATAACTCGGTTAATAGAATTCTCAACACCAACTACAACATACTCATCGTCTATAAAAGTTTTAATCTTTAAAATATCTGAAGATCTTTTACCTTTATAGATCTCATTCTTACGAATCATAAGACCTTCCCATCCGTATTTATTAGCTTTAGCAATATGATCTTCTAATTGCTGGTCATCTTCGATAATCTCTTGGCGAGTCATTGTTACATAATTCTCAAAAGATTTTATATAGATATCCATGAATGCATCTAGTGCCTCGTATCTCTTACTCAATAAGTTTCTAGAGGTACCTGCATCAAAATTCTCAGGGGTTAGTATATCGAATGCAATTAATCTTGGAAAATCAATTGTGTGGTTTTTACGACCTATTTCCTTGATAATACTTTGAAAGTCCTCATCTCCTTTTTTATCTAAAATACAAACCTCTCCATCTAGTACGACGTTCTTTGCACCTGATTCTTTTATTACTTGTGCAATTTTACCTAGAGTTTTAAACTCATTACCGGCTCGTGAATAAAACTTAGCATCACTGTTATTATCAATAATACAGATACATCTTACTCCGTCTAATTTACGACTAACATACCATCCATCGTCCCAGTTTACTTTCTTTTTAGTCTTATCATTATAAGCATCTGCAAGTGCAACATCAAATGTTGGTATCAATCCTGGGACTGCCTTGTTTATCGTGGTTGCTGTCGTCCTGGTTTTGAGGTTTCCATCAATAATATTCCAAATGATGTCCTCGTATTCCTTGTTTTCTAATACGAACCTGTTTACATTTGCAATCGAATTGTGACCAGTAGTTACTCTATTATTTAAGTCATCAAGTAAACCAAAGAAATCTCCATAAGTATTTGGATGACCAAGAAGATCACTCTTCTTTTTACAATTCTTTGAAGTTACATAATACTGTTTATAAGGATCATATGTATATAATAGAGCTTTACGAACTACTTCGTATTGTGTGTATGTTTTTAATACCTCTAGTTTTTCAGTGTTAGAGTTTGAAGAATTTGAAGCTTCAATAAAATCGTGAATAAGTTGAAAGTTTGTATACATATATTGTGGTTTTTATTATATAGTAAATATAACACTTTTATTTGATATAAAAAAATAAAATGCTATTTATTTTTAAATAATTTACTTATTAATTTATTTCTGATCTTATTGATCTTCTTGGATTTAATTTTAGAATCTGCCCAAGTTAAATCACTTTGAAAAATAGTGCTTGTTTTAAATATCGTTGGAATAACGCTAAACTTTAATCGCATCCAAGCAGCGTTAAACCTGGTTCTCATTGTTTTTGAATGCTGTAGATAGAAATAAACTTCTTTCTTGTGTAATCTGCTCTTTGTTTTATTATCGATAATATCATAAGCAAAACCTTTATTTAATACCTGATCAAAAAAGCCTTCAAGTCCTGGTGAAATTCCTCCTAGATTAACGCTAGATACAAAATGAATATGATCTGCTGTTTTAATAAGATGCTTATAGTGTCTTGCTATTAAATTATTAACGCTCGCGTCTGTTGCCATTGGATTAAATTCATCCCGATACAAGTCAATTACATCACATTTTAAATCTTTTTTAGAATAGAGTAATTTTATAGTAGGTGCTATCAACTTATGAGATATTCCATAAGGATTAGGATCTGAGATAATAATAATGCCCTTTGACATACCTATATTAATCCCTTATTAAGTAGTGTTGATATAACAGGAGCCTGTGATTGCATGATTAATTTCATAGCATCTTGATATCCTACAAAAATAGCCCTATCTACTTCCTTTAATTGTAATTGAGATTTTGGAACCTCTAAAGTTTTAAGACCTATTTGAGAAAGATCTTGAATTTCTAATATGTAATAATAGACGACTTTATTGTATTTGTATTTTCTTGAAGTAACTACAAATGTATATTCGTTCTTTCCAATTAATTTCTTTGGAACTTTAATACCGAATTCTTCTTCGGTTTCTCTAATCGCAGCATCTAATATAGATTCACCTTCTTCAATACCTCCCTTGGAAATTCCATAAGAATGATACGCCTTTCGACCAGTAGTATGGCCTAATAAAATCTTACCCTGGTACGTTATTGCTATTCCGGCTGAATATCTCTGCTCTAGTTTCATTATATTATATATGCTAATTAATTTAATCCACCTCTATATTATCACACGTGCAATTCCCATCTTTATCCCATTTTCCACAACAACTTGCCTTCAATGGCTCTTCATTCCACATATCATCCCAATAAACAAAATCATTCTGCATCTTCTAATTTCTCAAATTTATAAATTCCTTTAATTACACTATTAAGTGCAATTCCCTGGGACTTATCATTAGCAAAAGTTAAATAATCAACCTCACTAACATCTTTATAAAGATATGTTGCATGTTTAAATACTACTATTAAATCTTTAGTCTTGTAATCATAAGTTGAAGCTTCAATTGTTGAAGAATCGTATACGTTCGTTTGTGTCTTTATCATTTTTATGCTTTTACAACTTCATTAACTAATTCTACCAAGGCATCTATTTTACTTCCGGTAGATTTAGCAACTAATTCTCCGTTTACAAAACCAGCAAATGTTGGTAAATTCCTAACAACAGTAACTCCTCTTGATTCAGTGAATTTTTCAGCGTCTGCATATATAAAAATAACACCATCAGTTGATTCTGCTAATTTCTTTACTCTAGGCTTCATAACCCTACAAGCGCCACACCATGTTGCTCCGAATTGAACAATTACTTTTTCATTTGTTGATATAATTTCTTGAAGATTGTCTTCTGTTAGCTCAGTCATAATTTCTTTTTATAGTATTTATATATATGTTATTGCAATTGTTTATTAAATTGACAAATAAGTTTTCCAGGAATCATAAATATAGTTCAATGACTTCATTAGCATTAAATAATGAGGTCTGATTGGCTTTTTGATGTCAACTCCAAATTCTTCTAAGTCTAAACTTCCTTTTTTATTATTACATTTAAAACAAGCTGTTACTAAATTATCCCATGTGTTTTTACCACCTTTGCTCTGTGGAATTACATGATCTATTGTTAAGTCTCTTCTGTAATTGTCTCCACAATATACACAGCTATAATTGTCACGTTTAAGTATGTTCTGTTTATTAAGAGGTATTTTATGTATTCCCGTTTTAATGTATCTAGGAATTCGTATGATCGAGGGCTTATTAATCTTTAGTTCTTCATTAACTAATTTAAAACACTCTGGGTGGTTCTCTACGACCTCTGCGCTACCTTTATATACAATAACAAATGCTCTTGTAGATGATACAATACTTCTTGGAATATAGCTGGAGTCTAATACTAAAGTTTTCTTATAATCTGCTCCTGTCAATTTGTATCTCTATTGATGATTAATATTAGTATTTATATCTATAAACACGGAAAGGTTTCACATAAATGAAACCTTCTTGAATGTATTTTTAGTAGTCCCGGCTGGATTCGAACCAGCGACCTCATCGGTATCAGCGATGCGCTCTAACCAACTGAGCTACAAGACTTTTTTACATGTTATCCACAATAAAGATATCCATAGATTCCTTCAGCTTTTCCTTCGGTATCAAATGCACAATCTTCCATACACTTACCTACAGTAAATGAGTTTATTGTTTGTCTTTCTTCGTATATCGGTACTTCGTTTTCAAAACCAACTATAACATAATCAACCGGTTGTTTCATAACATATCCTGGTGTATCTGAAGAACATACTAAATCCCCTGTAAGAATAAGTCCGTTTTGATCACACGCTTTCATACCAGTTAAGGTACCTTCACGTGAATCTCCAATAGATGCTACTTTCCAAATAGTTTTAATATCTCTATCTACTACTGGTATTTTGGTTCCAAGTGAATCTCTGTAATGCTGCGGTTTTTCTGAAGTATCTTTTCCTTTTGGTAAAAATTTATCAAGTGGACTCTCTTTTATAGTGAAATCAATATCACGCCATAATATACCAACAATAGTATTATCTTGTGCCGATGATGCTCTAACTAATTCGTTGCTTTCATTTAACTTAACCAAGTCTCCAACTTCTATCTGTGTATCATTTCTTTTAATATAGTTATGTGATAGTGTAACCCCTAGAGTTAATTTATCATTGCTATATCCTTTATCTCCATCGTCCCACTCAAGATCATCAAAACGATTTGCGTAATCTCCTGCTATAGTTGAAAAATCTGCAGTAAAATCATTAAATTGAGTATCTCCGAAAAATACATCATCTTTAAATTTAAGTTTTCTAGGAACTAAAAAGCCGTTAGTATCTGTACTTTCAGGTTCAACTGCAAATAAGTTCGATGCTAGTTCTCCGCCGATAGTTGCATTACCTTCAATGTCCATATCACCTCTAAACTTAGCGTTACCTGCTGGATCTATATAGAAATTCTTAGCGTTAATAGCACCTTTATCTAAATTAATTCCCATACCTGCGGTAGAGTATGTATTCCAAGGTGCTGTTGCCAAAGCACCTGCACCTGCGCCAGATCCAAATCCAGGCATCTCAAAGTTACCATTCTTTAATATTCCTGTTTCTATTGTTGCACCATCTATTAAAGTAGATTGTGTTAAGAATTGACTAGTGTCTGGATCTGATCCGTTAGTACCTTGACTACCTTTATCTCCTTTAGTACCTTTAGCACCTTTAGCACCTGTTGCTCCTGTTTTAGATTTAGCAAAAGTCTGTACTTTTGTAAAGGTAAAGCCATCTCCATTTGCTCTTCTTCCGGAAATAGTATATGTGATAGTAGCAGTATCTGCATTCATTCCACTGTGATTTCCTACAGTTAAGGATTTACCATTATCGGTAAGAGTAGTACTTCTGGTTATATTAGTTTGTCCACTAGTTATCTTCCATGTTGATAGACTAGAACCTGATCCATTGTATGATAATTCAGTAGCACCTTCATATACTGATATCTTAGTTCCTGATCCTGTATAGCTAACAACACCGGCAATCGTAACAGGCAGAGTATGTGCCTCATTACTAAGAATTACAGTTATACCATTAACACCATGTGTACCGGGTGAACCTTGTGTACCGTTTATAACGTTTTTAATTGCAGACATTGTAATTTGGTCTCGGGCTAAAATAGCTGTAGATGTGTTATTGTTTCCTTCCCTCATTTCTACCTCTATTTTATCAGGCATATTTAGAAAAGAAGCGTTAGGAGTGTATGTATATGTTGATGATGTGCCGCCACCTGGCATTAACACGTCATTCTTATAAAATCTGTAATAAGGGGTACCTGTTGTATTTAATGGGGTTGCAGTAATTACCGTAGTCGCAGGACTTGGTGTTGCACCTGATGTATTATAAAAGAATACTTGCTTCCCACTTGTTAAATTTACAGCTCTAGCATGTGCACCGCCAGGTCCATCAGTTCCTTGAGCCCCTGGAAGTCCTTTATCTCCTTGAGCTCCTGTTTGACCTTCTATTGATTTAGCAAAAGTTTGCACTTTAGTAAATTCAAAAGGTGTATCGTCTGCTCTTCTTCCATAAATAGTATATGTAATAGAAGCCGTATTGGCATCCATTTCTTTGTGTTTTCCTACTGTTACATACCAACCACTATCTGTAAGAGTACCTCTGGTTATATTAGATGTTG
>Ga0115007_10001264_pt1 | contig 16365 bp, 12 predicted proteins | sample ArcOceMetagenome_2_FD_87166 | JGI IMG/M metagenome (GOLD analysis project Ga0115007, IMG submission 87166) | Marine eukaryotic phytoplankton communities from Arctic Ocean - Arctic Ocean ARC135M Metagenome | ecosystem: Environmental > Aquatic > Marine > Oceanic | place: Arctic Ocean | collected... | reverse complement strand
GTAGAGCGCCACAACTTTGATGGCGGCCACAGCGTGTTTGAACTTGATCGTGGCGATCACCATGACCACATGGTATGTGTCAAAACCGGCCAAGTGATTGAGTTCGTAAACGAAGAAATTGAAAAGCTTCAGCACCAGATCGCTGAAGAATATGGTTATGAATTGGTTGAACACAATCTAGTATTGTATGTAAAACCAAAGGGCGAAAAGTAACCCTTAATTAATCATAAAAAAAGCCAGCTAAGCTGGCTTTTTTTATGTCTGTTTAAGGTAATGCCTGCCTAACCCCATCCTTGGGGTATCGACAGGCTTGGCAGCTGGGGTTGCCATGTTCCCATCCTTGGGTCTCCGTCCACACAGAGTCGGTTGAGGCGGCTAGGCTTGCGCCGCCATGAGCATATCTTTGGCATGGGCCAATGTTAGGTCGCTGATTTCAAGCCCTCCCATCATGCGCGCCAGTTCTTGCTGTCTTTGATCTTTATCGAGTTTACGAATTTGGGTGCGTGTTTGCTGTTTGCCGCTTAGCTTGTTAACCAATAAATGCTGATGGGCAAGGGCCGCCACCTGAGGTTGGTGGGTCACGCTAATCACTTGTTTGTGCGAACCGAGCTCTTTCAGTAAACGGCCCATGCGCTCGGCCGTTGCGCCGCCTACGCCCACGTCTATCTCATCAAATATTAAGGTATCAGGACCTTGCTGAATCAAAATCTGAAGCGCCAAGCTAATACGAGACAGTTCACCACCGGATGCCACTTTCTGTAGTGGTTGCAACGCTTGGCCGGGGTTAAAGCTCACAAGCAGCTGAATGTTATCCACACCATGCTTGGTGGCTTTATGGATCGGCTGGGTATCAATTTCAAACTGTATTTGCGCTTTATCCAGAGCCAGTTGCTTAAGTTGTTTAAGCAAGGCGGTTCTGAGCTTTTCACCGGCTTTATTACGAGCACTGCTCAATGCGTTGCTGTGCCCTGCAAAGGTTTGCTCGGCTTGCTCAAGGGCAATGATCAATTCATCCAGTGACTGGTCTTGGCCCTTAAGCTGGCCTAGTTCTTCGGCCAGCTTAAGATGTAAGTCCATGAGCTCTTCAGGGCGCACTTTGTGTTTACGGGCCAGTTCATAAATGGCATTTAAGCGCTCTTCAACATCTTGCAGGCGTTGAGGGTTGATCTCAAAGTTGTCGATGTAACTGCCTAGCTCATGGGTGGCTTCTGCCATAACCACATAAGCTTGATTCAATAGATCATGGGCACTGGCCAGGGCAGGGCTGCTATCAATCAGAGGGTCGAGTTTTTGCAGGGCTCTTTGAATAGCCTGGTAAGCATCCCCTTGATCTTCATCATTTTGACAAAGGTGCAGCGCTTGTTGTGCGCTTAATAAATGGGTTTCTGCGTTGGCTAAGCGTTTTTGCTCAAGCTCTAATGCTTCCACTTCATCAGGCTGAAGGTCAACGAGGTCAAGTTCTTGAACTTGGTACTCTAAAAGTTGAATACGGGCTAATGACTCATCGGTTTGATTTTGTAGGCGATCAACCCGTGTTTTAAGGTCTTGCCATTGGCTAAAGCTGGTTTTGACATCATGCAGTAATGACCCGTACTGGCCGTAGTTATCCAGTAATTGGCGCGGTGCGTCTTTGTGTAGCAGCATTTGATGAGCATGTTGCCCATGAATATCCAATAACTGCTGACCTAATTCTTTTAATTGTTGCAGTGGTGCAGGACGACCATTGATGTAACCACGACTGCGCCCTTCATTGGTAATGATACGAGACAGGATCAGTTGATCTTGATCATCGGACATGTCGTTTTCATCAAGCCAAGCCTGTAGCTTGGGCTTATTTTTGAGTTCAAAGCAGGCATAGATCTCTGCTTTGTTAGCGCCTGGACGCACATGACTCCCCTCTGCTTTGCCGCCGGTGGCGAGGGTCAATGCATCAAGCATGATGGATTTACCCGCGCCTGTTTCGCCGGTAACCGCACTAAAGCCTGAGCTGAGATCCAGTTCTAGGCTGTCGACAATGGTGAAGTCCTTAATTGATATATGTGCCAGCATGATGCAAATAGTCCTGTATGTTCATACATGTGTTTATTTATACAGTAAAATTTGTCTTTGTAAAGTTCTTGAAACTGTTTTTTCCATCCCCATATAGGGCAAACATAATTTTTATAGATCAGTGTGCTGGAGAGACGAATGTCAGATCAAGAAAACATCACTCCCGAGATGGAAAACGAAGAGCAAATGGCTCAAGAGCAAGCCCAAGCAGCCGAACAAGCGTCAGAGCAGGGCGAAGATAACCAAGTTGAGCAGCTGCAAGCCGAAGTGGCGCAACTGAAAGAAGATGTTCTACGCGCTCAAGCCGAAGTGCAGAACGTACGTCGCCGTGCCGAAGGTGATGTGGAAAAAGCGCACAAATTCAGTACCGAGAAATTTGCCCGCGAACTGTTAAATGTGGTGGATAACCTAGATCGCGCCATGGCCATGAGCCCTGACGACGAAGTGGTGAAACCATTTCTAGAAGGCATCGAGATGACGCATAAAAGCTTCATCGACACCTTGAATAAATTCAAGGTTGAGCAAATTAACCCAGAAGGGCACCCATTTGACCCTGAGTTACATCAGGCTATTTCCATGGTCGAAGCCCCAGACGCTGAACCAAATACTGTATTGAACGTGGTACAAAAAGGTTACACCAATCACGGTCGTCTACTGCGCCCAGCTATGGTGGTGGTCTCTAAAGCCGCTCCTAGCGTGGATGAAAAAGCATAATTTTTTTACAAATTTAGCCTTGAAATAAAAATAGCCATACCCACATTAGGGGTATGCAAACGATTAACGCTCACTGAGCAAAGATTAGAGCTTGCGCTCTTACGAAATGAGATTGGAGAAATATTATGGGTAAAATCATTGGTATCGATTTAGGCACAACAAACTCTTGTGTGTCTGTATTAGATGGCGACAAAACTCGTGTAATCGAAAACGCAGAAGGTGATCGCACAACCCCTTCTATCATCGCTTACGCTGAAGACGGTGAAATCCTAGTAGGTCAGCCTGCAAAACGTCAGGCGGTGACAAACCCTACAAATACATTGTTTGCCATCAAGCGTCTTATTGGCCGTCGTTTCGAAGACGATGTTGTACAAAAAGACATTAAAATGGTGCCTTACAAAATTACTAAAGCCGACAATGGCGATGCTTGGGTAGAAGTGAAGGGCGAAAAATACGCGCCACCACAAATTTCTGCTGAAGTTCTAAAGAAAATGAAAAAAACCGCCGAAGACTTCCTTGGCGAGAAAGTAACAGAAGCGGTTATTACGGTGCCTGCATACTTTAACGATGCACAGCGTCAAGCAACTAAAGATGCGGGTAAAATCGCAGGCTTAGACGTGAAACGTATCATCAATGAACCAACGGCGGCGGCTCTTGCTTACGGCATGGACAAAACTGGCGGCGACCGCACCATCGCAGTATATGACCTTGGTGGTGGTACCTTCGATATCTCGATCATCGAAGTGGCTGACGTTGATGGCGAAAAACAATTTGAAGTATTGGCCACTAACGGTGACACCTTCTTAGGTGGTGAAGATTTCGATATGCGTTTGATCGAATTCTTAGCGGCTGAGTTCAAGAAAGATTCTGGTATGGATCTAACGGGTGATCCACTAGCGATGCAGCGTCTAAAAGAAGCCGCTGAAAAAGCAAAAGTAGAGCTATCTTCAGCGTCTCAAACAGACGTTAACTTGCCATACATCACGGCTGATGCGACAGGTCCTAAACACTTAAATGTAAAAGTGACTCGCTCTAAGCTTGAGTCTTTGGTAGAAGACCTAGTTAAGAACTCGCTTAAGCCTTGTGAAATGGCACTTAAAGATTCTGGCCTAAGTGCGTCTGAAATCGACGAAGTGATTCTAGTGGGCGGCCAAACACGTATGCCTCTAGTACAAAAATCCGTTTCTGATTTCTTTGGTAAAGAGCCACGTAAAGATGTGAACCCAGACGAAGCCGTTGCCATGGGTGCAGCTCTTCAAGGTGCAGTATTGTCTGGTGACGTTAAAGATGTACTGCTTCTAGACGTATCGCCTCTAACATTGGGCATCGAAACAATGGGTGGTGTGGCCACTGCATTGATTGAGAAAAACACAACGATTCCGACTAAGAAATCTCAAGTGTTCTCAACCGCAGACGACAACCAGTCAGCCGTAACTATCCACGTGGTTCAAGGTGAGCGTAAGCAAGCCTCTCAAAATAAATCACTGGGTCGTTTTGACTTATCCGACATCCCACCAGCACCACGTGGCATGCCGCAAATCGAAGTAACGTTCGACATCGATGCCAACGGTATCTTGAACGTAAACGCGAAAGATAAGGCGACGGGTAAAGAGCAGTCTATCGTGATCAAAGCGTCTTCTGGCCTTAGCGATGAAGAAATCGAACAAATGGTAAAAGATGCCGAAGCGAATGCTGAAGCGGATAAAAAGTTCGAAGAAATGATCCAGGTTCGCAACACGGCTGATGGCATGGTTCACGCGACTAAGAAAACACTTGAAGAAGCCGGTGACAAAGCCACGGAAGAAGAGAAAACCGCAATCGAAGCGGCGCTTGCTGAAGTTGAAGAAGCACTGAAAGGCGACGACAAAGAAGCCATCGAAGCCGCAACCACTAAGTTGACGGAAGCCTCTTCTGGTCTTGCACAGAAAATGTATGCTGAGCAAGCGGCTGCACAACAAGCTGGTGAAGCGGGTGCGCAACAACAAGAAGCTGGCAAAGACGACGACGTTGTTGATGCTGAATTCGAAGAAGTAAAAGACAACAAGTAATAAAACGCTAGATGGGAGGACGGGAGACGTGAAGGAATTTGCGCCTCCCGTTCTTGCGTCTCACATCTAACGGAAAAACTATGTCAAAACGTGATTTTTACGAAATACTCGGTGTCGATAAAGGCGCAGACGCGAAAGAAGTTAAGCGTGCGTACCGAAAACTCGCCATGAAGTATCACCCGGATAGAAACCCGGATGATAAAGATGCCGATGCAAAATTTAAAGAAGCCACCGAAGCTTATGAAATATTAAGCGATGAACAAAAGCGCGGCGCGTATGATCAGTATGGTCATGCCGGTGTGGATGGTTCGGCTGGCCAAGGTGGCTTTGGCGGCGGCAGTGGTAATTTCAGTGACATCTTTGGTGACGTGTTCGGCGACATCTTTGGTGGTGGCGGCCGTGGTGGTCGTGGCGGCCCTCAACGTGGTAGCGATTTAAAATACAATTTAGAACTAACCCTTGAGCAAGCTGTGAAAGGTGCCGAAGTGAAAATTCGTGTGCCGACCTTAGTGAGCTGTAACACCTGTGATGGTTCTGGCGCCAAAGATGGCTCTACACCAATGACGTGTAATACCTGTCACGGTCAAGGCCAAGTGCGTATGCAGCAGGGCTTCTTCTCTGTGCAGCAAGCCTGTCCGACTTGTCGTGGCCAAGGTACCATCATTAAAGACCCTTGTGGTTCTTGTCATGGCCAAGGCGTGAAAGAAGAAACCAAAACCCTTAATGTGAAGGTACCACCTGGTGTGGATAACGGTGATCGCATTCGCTTGAGTGGTGAAGGTGAAGCCGGCGCATTAGGCGGCCCAGCCGGTGACTTGTATGTGGAAACCCACATCAAGGCGCACTCCATCTTTGAACGTGATGGTCGCAACCTTTATTGTGATGTACCGATTAGCATTGCTGATGCCGCCCTTGGTGGTGAAATCGAAGTGCCAACACTGGATGGCCGTGTGAATCTTAAGATTCCTGCGGAAACACAAAGCGGCAAGCTATTCCGCTTACGTGGTAAAGGTGTGGTGCCGGTACGTGGTGGCGCAACCGGTGATTTACTATGCCGTGTTATGGTAGAAACCCCAGTTAAATTGACTGAGCACCAGAAGAAGATCTTGAAAGAGTTTCAAGCCAGTTTGAAAGGTGGTGACAAACACTCGCCAAAAAAGAAGACCTGGTTTGACAACGTGAAAACCTTCTTCGAATAAGCGAATGCTTATTCCCTAGGTTCGAAAAAACCTCAATGTGCAAACATTGAGGTTTTTTTATGGGCAACTGAAAAGAGCAATAGGCGGGTCAAAATGCTTATTCGCTTATAATCATACAGATTTAAAAAATACGCTTTATGCCAATGTATGCTTGATGAATGCCGCTGCGAAATGTTGTGGGATTCTCAAAATCTTGTCTATGCTGATAAATCAGGTTTGCCATAAAGTGATTATCTACTATGAGTAACGTTTCGGTAAAAGTCAGGCACATTTTTATTTTAATCGCAGTGATGGTTGGTATGGTCTTGTCTGGCTCTATTAATGTTTGGTCATTAAATAAGATGTCTGACATTGAGCGCTTAAGGGCCAGCTACTTTCAATTTGATGCCTCTTTGCTCATGCTGCGCCGGTATGAGAAAGACTTCCTATCAAGAAAAGACATGAAATATGTGGATAGGTTTACTAAGCAAGCGCAGCTTAGCCGTGATTTGTTAGCGGATATTCAGTCAGTAGAAAATGTTCTAGGTTTGCAGGAGGACAAACCTCTTGAAGGCTATTTAAATGCCTATGTTTCGAGTTTTGAAAAAATAGCCAAGCACCAAGTTACCATAGGGTTGGACTCGGCCGATGGCCTATATGGCGCGTTACGTAAATCGATACACGATGTTGAAAAACAGGCTCAAATGTATCCTGAGCTGGTAGTCGATATACTGACGCTTCGCCGACATGAAAAAGACTTCATGCTGCGTTATGACAATAAGTATTTGGATCGTTTTAACCAAACAGTGTCAGAGCTGGAGCAGACTATTCAAAGAAAAGGAATGATTGAATTACTGCCAGGGGTAAGGGCTTACCAACAGCACTTTGACAAACTGGCTCAGGCTGAGATGTTGAAGGGCTTAGATCATAATAATGGTTATCGTGGAGCCATGCGCGAATCGGCTCATACGCTATCCGCTATTTTTAAAGAAAAAATAGACGCTATTACGGTGTTTATTCATGACGAGCTAACATCCATGTATTGGATTTCAGCACTTTCTTTGCTCGTTACCGCTGTATTTATTGTGGCATTAGTGAGCATTACCAGTCGCTCAATCATTAATGCCCTTAAGTCTTTAATCGCCATGACATTATCCTTGGTGACAAACGAAGAAGATAAAAAACAAATTCTTAATGCCAGTAATGAGCTACAAGTACTTGATAATGCCGTGAATTATCTTCATTCCAACTTAGAAACAGCATTCTCTAAATTTAAGGACGCGGCGAATCGAATTGATAGTGTGGCAAAAGAAATGTTAGTCATGACATCCGATGTCCAGCAAGCCACGGAAGATGAGCACCAGAAAATTGAGCAATCTGCCGTCGCGATTCATGAAATGAATCTATCCATACAAGATGTCTCAAAAAGCGCGCAAGAATCCGCTGACTTTGTAAAAGAGGTGAACAACCGCTTAACAAAAAGCACGCAAATGAGTGCCAGTGCGCAAGATGCTATCAATCTATTACAAAGCGAACTGAATCATGCGGTTGCGTCTATTAGTGAATTAGAAAGTGCTAGCCAAGGGACGGAATCGGTACTGGATTCTATTGAAGACATTGCATCACAAACGAACTTGTTAGCACTTAACGCGGCCATTGAAGCCGCCAGAGCAGGGGATCAGGGGCGTGGCTTTGCAGTGGTGGCCGATGAGGTGAGGTCTCTCTCTTTGCGTACGGCTCAATCCATTGAAGAAGTACGGCAAACCATGCGCCGTTTTCAGACGGTTATACAGGGCGTGGTATCAGCGATTCAGGAATCCAATCAAAAAGGGGAGCAAGGCAAGGATCAGTCCAGTACCGCGCTCACCTTAATGCGTGAGATGGCGCAAAGCATGGCGGAAGTAAGCATGATGAACATCCAAATTGCCTCGTCTGTGGAGCAGCAATCTGCGGCGTCATCTGAAATTGATCGCCACATTCACAGTATCCAGCTCTCTTCAGAGGGCGTGAGAGAAAAAGCCGATCGAACACTGGAAGAAAGTAATAAGCTGCGCACAGTCGTCGATATTATTTCCCAGACGGTGGCTTCGATCAAAGTCTAAAACGGCCGGTAAGCGGGTATGAACTCATCCGGCGTCTCCAATGCGGTCCAGTTTACGGCCTTAAGAGAGCGGATCATTGTTTCCTCAAGTATCGAAATTGTTCATCAGGGACATACTTCTGACTCACTAGAATGGTTAAGCTGAAAAGGCGCAGGTCTCTTCTATCTGGGATGATGCTTATTCCAGAGTATGCAAACTGAGAACAGAGACCCTTATTGATTCATCTAGTTATAAATTAAGAGAGGCCGCATGGATTACCAATTAATAGACAGTGTTGCACAAATTTGCATTGATGATGGCAAGGCCAATGCACTTAATCATGAGCTGATCGATGCTATGAACGAAGCATTGGACAAAGCCGAACAAGAAGCCAAGGCCGTTGTGATTCTCGGCCGTGAAGGCATGTTTTCTGCCGGCTTTGACCTAAAAGCCTTAGCAAAAGGCGGGCAGCAAGCCGCTGACATGCTAGATAAAGGCATGGCATTGGTCACGCGTATGTATGGCTTCCCAATGCCTGTGATTTCAGCCTGTGAAGGCCATGCGATTGGAATGGGGGCGTTCATCTTGATGGCCTCTGATAACCGTCTGGGTGCCAATACAGAATACACAGTGAACCTGCCTGAAACCGCCATCGGCATGCCGTTTACACCGGTATTAATGAGCCTAATCAAAGATCGTATTCATTCGGCACAGCAAACCATTGCCGTGATTCAATCTAAAAAGTACACCCCAGCGCAAGCAGTGGATGCGGGCTTTTTGGACCAGCTAGTGGAACAAGACCAACTGCTATCAAGTGCAATGGAGCTCGCTCAAGAGCTAATCAAACTGCCAGCAGCGTTTTATAAAACCAACAAACTGGACCTTCGCAGCGACAAACTAAAAATCATGCAAGATTCCCTAAAGTAAGGCGTCATTGTGTGAGCTAAAACCCCGGTCTCCTTCAAGGAGAACCGGGGTTTTGTCTTTCTGGCCCATGACTTGGGCCTGTAGAGGCGACGTCACCTAATTTCATGTACAATCTCCAGCCAATATTGAAACCCAGTTTAAGGTCACCCTCATGACTACACGTATTGCCATCATTGGTGCCGCTGGCCGCATGGGCCGCATTTTAATTGAAGCCACAGAACTTGCCGAAGGCGCACAGCTTGGTGCCGGCATTGTACTGCCAGACGACAGCTTAAAAGGTGCCGATGCGGGCGAAATGGCTGGCCTTGGTAAAAAGTTAGGCGTGACATTGGTTGGCAGCTTAGACGAAGCGGTGAACGACTTTGACGTGCTGGTGGATTTCACCTCACCAGAAGCCACCATGAGCAACATCGAATTTTGCAAAGCCCATGGCAAAGGCATTGTCATCGGCACCACGGGTTTGAGTGATGAGCAAAAAGCCACACTACAAGCGGCCGGCCAAGAAATGAAAATCGTGTTTGCGCCCAACTACTCTGTGGGTGTCACCCTATGCCTTAACTTGTTACGCATGGCCGCTAAAGTCATGGGTGCAGAGAGCGATATCGAAGTGATTGAAATGCACCACAAACACAAGGTCGATGCACCGTCTGGCACGGCACTGCGTTTAGGTGAAGTGGTTGCTGAAACCATGGGCTGGGACTTAAACGAAGTGGCTAACTATGGCCGCGAAGGCATCACCGGTGCGCGCCCTCATAAAGAAATTGGCTTTCAAACCATTCGTGGTGGCGACGTAGTAGGTGATCACACCGTGATGTTTGCCACTGAAGGTGAGCGAGTTGAAATCACCCACAAAGCCCAAAGCCGTATGACCTTTGCCAAAGGGGCCGTACGCGCCGCTGCTTGGTTAAAAGCCCAAGACAATGGCGTATATGACATGCAGGATGTATTGGGTTTTTAATCTTTAAAACCTAATAAAATGAAAGCCGATGCTGATGATACGCATCGGCTTTTTTGTGCCCAAAAGGTTAATGACACAAGCGGTATGCAGAAGTCATGCGCTGTGTGCCAATGCGCGAAGATGCTGAGTGAGTTGTTATTCATAGCTTGGATACGGCATAATCAGACGAGCTTAACCTTGTAAGGTTTCCCTACCTTGCAAGGTAGGGAAGCTTGCAAGGTCTTATAATTAAAATGTTATGTGCCTCTCCAGTTGAGTCCAAGTAAGGAAACCAATGAGTATTAATAATTACCTAGAAAAGGTTAATTTACACTACAAATCAGGCCATGCAACTGAGCATACCTATCGGGGTGATTTAGCTGAACTAATCAAGTCTATAGTTTCAGATGTTCTTGTTACTAACGAGCCAAAAAGACAGAGTTGTGGCGCACCTGACTATATTCTAACGAAGAAAGATATTCCTGTTGGTTTTATTGAAGCGAAAGACATTGGCGATAAAGACCTTGAAGGCACTAAGAAGACTGGGAATAAAGAACAATTTGACCGTTACAGAGCCTCTCTAAACAACCTGATTTTTACGGACTACATCAACTTTCACCTTTACCGCGAGGGTGAGCTTGTTACTAAGATTTCTGTTGCAGAAATAGCAGGCAAAGACATCAAACCTTTGCCAGAAAATTTTGGAGACTTTGAAAACCTAATCAAAGATTTTTGCGTTCACGTTGGGCAAACAATAAAAAGCCCCAAGAAATTAGCAGAAATGATGGCGGGTAAAGCCCGATTGCTTTCTGATATCATCGGTAAAGCTTTAACTAGCGATGAAACCAACCAAGAAGATAGCACCCTGAAAGATCAAATGCTGGCTTTCAAGGAAATTTTAATTCATGACATTACTCCACAAGGGTTTGCAGATGTTTATGCACAAACCATTGCTTATGGAATGTTTGCAGCTCGGCTACATGATCCGACCTTAGATACTTTTAGTCGGCAAGAAGCAGCTGAACTTATACCAAAGTCAAACCCATTTTTAAGGAAACTATTTGGCTACATTGCAGGGCCGGATATTGACGACAGAATCAAGTGGGTAGTTGAAAACCTTTCAGAAATATTTTTGGCATGCAATGTAGAAGAAATTTTAAAGAACTACGGAAAGTCCACCAAAATGGAAGATCCTATAATCCATTTTTACGAAACCTTTCTAAGTGAATATGATCCGAAATTAAGAAAGGCGCGCGGGGTTTGGTACACACCACAACCCGTAGTCAATTTTATTGTTCGAGCAGTTGACGATATTCTAAAAACAGAATTTGATTTGCCACAAGGTCTAGCCGATACCAGTAAAACAACCATAAAAGTTGATAGTCAAACACCTGATAAGCGCTCAGCAACAGGCTACAAACAAATGGTCCAAGAAGTACATAAAGTACAAATTCTTGACCCAGCCACAGGAACAGGTACTTTTTTGGCAGAAGTAATCAAACACATTCACCACAAATTTCAAGGGCAACAAGGTATATGGAGCAATTATGTGGAAACGCATTTGTTGCCTCGCTTAAACGGTTTTGAATTGCTGATGGCGAGTTATGCCATGGCTCACTTGAAATTGGATTTGCTTTTGACTGAAACTGGGTTTAAGCCAACCTCAAGCCAACGTTTTAGAGTGTACCTCACCAATAGCTTGGAAGAACACCACCAGGATACCGGTACTTTATTTGCTAATTGGTTGAGCACAGAAGCCAATGAAGCCAACCACATTAAACGTGATACGCCTGTTATGTGTGTGATTGGGAATCCCCCTTATGCGATTAGTAGCACAAACAAAAATGATTGGATAGATAATTTGATAGCCGATTACAAGAAAGATCTAAACGAAAAAAGCTACAACTCTCTTTCTGATGATTATGTTAAGTTCATTCGCTATGGTCAGCACTACATTGAAAAAAATGGTAGTGGTGTTTTAGCCTATATTTCCAATAATAGCTTCATTGATGGAACTGTATTTCGTCAAATGAGAAAACACCTTTTAGAGTGTTTTGACACTATACACATTATAGATCTACACGGTAGTGCAAAAAAGAATGAAATGAGCCCAGATGGATCTAAAGACCAGAACGTCTTTGATATTATGCAAGGGGTCTCTATCAATATTTTTGTAAAAACTGGAAGAAAAAAGAAGGGGAAACTTGGTGAGCTAAAACACTATGATATATTCGGTAATCGAGATTTTAAATACGATTTCTTAAATAAGAATAATTTAAATTCAATACAATGGAATAAACCTTCTTTTAAAGAACCGAATTACTTTTTTACTAATAAGAACTATGAAGGTGATGAACAATACAAAAGCGGTTTCGTAGTAAACCAGTTGTTCAAATCTTATAATACTGGAATCGAGACAGGTCGAGATAATTTTTTTGTTGATTTCAATTCAAGAAGCCTTTCTAAAAAAATAGAGAATGTTTTTGAGAATCTGAACTCTCCAGAAATAATTGAGAGATTTAAAATAAAAGATGGCTCTGGATTTAAATTTAAATCATCGCTAAGCAATTCGAAATTTGATTCTAAGCTTGTAAAAAAAATCCTCTATCGCCCTTTCGATTCAAGATATAGCTACTATGATCCTTCTTTACAAAGAAGGCCTGGCTTTGAAACTATGTTTCATTCTATGGATAAGAATAATTATGGATTTCTCACATGCAGAAGGCAAACAACATTTGATTTTCAGCATTGTTTTGTTACGGATAGCATGAGCGAAAGGTGTTCTGTTTCTCTACAAACAGGTGAATTAGCATATCATTTTCCACTTTACCTTTATTCAAAATCCAACGGACAACAAATAATTGGACAAACGGAAGAAAGAACACCAAATCTCAATACAGAAATCGTAAAGCAAATTTCTGAGTATTTGGGGTTGACTTTTACCAATGAAAAGGAAAGTAACAAAAACACCTTTTCACCAATAGACATACTGGATTACATCTATGCGATTTTACATTCGCCAACTTATCGCAAGAAGTACAAGGAGTTTCTAAAAATTGACTTTCCGAGAGTGCCATACCCAAAAGACCAAGACACTTTTTGGGCTTTGGTAAAATTAGGTGGAGAAATACGGCAAATTCATTTATTGGATAGCTCAAAAGTGGAGCAATACATTACCCAATATCCAATCGATGGCGATAATGTAGTTGGCAAACCCAAATACAAAGAAGGGAAAGTTTACATCAACGACACTCAGTATTTTGACAGCGTCCCGCAAATCGCTTGGGAGTTTTACATTGGCGGCTATCAGCCTGCCCAAAAATGGCTCAAAGACAGAAAAGATCGGACTTTAGAGTTTGACGATATTTTGCACTATCAAAAAATCATTGTGGCGCTTTCAGAAACCAACAGATTGATGAAAGAGATTGATGCAATTGAGTTCTAATAAAAAGCACATAACAAGTCAAAGCACTCGGACGCAGCAAACCTGCGCCGGTGTTTGAGGCGTTCTTGAAAACAAGTGCACTCCTAAGCTGCCTTCAACTGATGATGTATCCACTCCCAATTTAATTGGTTTAATAGATCGGTAATGTCTTTGCGGCTAGTGCGATGAGCAAGGCAAATGCTGCGCTGAAAATCCAACAGGATGTTTTTTGCAATGATCCCTTGGGTTGTCACATGTGCTCGTTCACTGGGCAGGGCGGCAATGCCAAACCCTAGTGCGACCAACTCCATAACCTGTAAATCATTATCGGCTTGCGCACCTAGATTTAACTCAATGGCTTGCGCCTTTAAAATGGCTTGAAAGGCTTTGCGTTGGCTGCAGTATGGGCGCTCTATGAATTCATATTCGCTTAGCTGGTTTAAGTGAATATTAGGTTTAGTCGCCAATGGGTGATTGTTGGCCATTAATACCGAAAAGCCTTCTTGGTAAAGTGCTATGGCATCAAAGCGTTTGCTTACACGCTCCCCATCTATAATGGCGATATCCGCTTGATTCAACTCCGATACCCTGTGCATTTGTACCGTACCTAATTGCTGCAGTTGCGTTAATAGGGGCTGCAACTTGAGTAAGCGGATATCCCCTTGAAAATAGATATTCACTTGAATGTTCGGCGTATGTGTAAACGCCTGTTCAATCGACGCACTGTGCTCTATTAGCGCTTTAGCGTGCTTGTACAGTTTATTGCCATGGGCGGTGGGCACAATGCCTGATTTGCTGCGGGTGAATAAACGCTCGTTGAGTTTGTCTTCAAGGGTTTTGATGGCATGACTAATAGACGGCTGCGCAATGAAACACCTAACAGCCGCAGCAGAGATGCTTTTTTCTTCGTAGGCCGCAATAAAATAGGTTAATGGTTTGATTTCTAGCATCAATAATTTACCTATATTTAACTAATAAAATTAATATTATTTATTGTATGCGGTAGAGGATAGATTAATCCCCTAATAAACAAAAGGGGTATAACCATGATTAACCGCGACGCTGATATTGCTATTCATCAATTAATGAATAAATTTGAATTACAAGATATGAGCTTGCTTGACCATGTGGCCGATAATATTGATTTAGCCATTGAGCATTATCAAGACGAAACCGATGTGACATGGCAGCAATGTACAGATAAAGAGGGGTTTGTGCGTGTGCTTGGCCGTTTAGCAGAAGAGGTTTTTCCTAAAGGGACCCAAATAGTCGCGTTAAGCAGTGAGTCGTTAGGTGAAGGCTGGATCATCACGCGATTAACACAACGCTTTTGGTATGCAGTGATGGAGCAGGAGGTGATTGGTCACAGCGTGATTGTAAGCCACGAACATAAGCACACTGTGGACTACTTCAGGGAAATTGTGCAGTCGGTTGAACCTGTGGCGTAATGTGAAGTCATTTAATTGCGCCATGAAAACCGATTTTAGGTTATCCGACCTACCGTATTCACAAAATCTTAGCGTGGGTTTTAATCAACATGTGCAATATAAACCGAATTAGACGACTGCTCACCTGTGTATGGGTTATCAAAATACACCATGTGGGTTTCCACTTTAGGGAATACCGCCTTGAGTACATTTACAAAGGTTTCATCGGGTGCTTCGTCTGACCACAAACCAAAGACGCCGCCGCTGTGAATTTTGGCTTTCATGGCGTTCAGGCTTTCACTTGTATAAAAACGGCTGTTCTCAGGGTTTAACCAATAACTCGGGGTATGGTCAATGTCTAATAGCACCGCGTGTACTTTGTCGATGTCGGCGTTGTCATCCACTTTAGTGCCGTCAAAGTTAGTATTGGCTGCGGTGGCGAATTCAAAAAAATCCCCCAATGCATAACGGCAACGCGCATCATTGGTTAGCTCATCACCTAGCGGCACCAAGCCTTGTTCGTGCCAGCGAATCACTGGCTCCATGACATCCACCACGCATAATGATTTCACATTTTCAAAATCCAATGCGGCTTTGGCGGTGTAGCCTAGGCCTAGGCCGCCTACTACCACGTCGATGTTTTGTCCGCTGAATTTGGCTAAGCCCAGTTTGGATAATTCCACTTCGGCTTCAACAAATAAACTGGACATTAAGAACTCGTCGTTCATTTTGACTTCATAAAGGACTTTATGATTTAAGCGAGGTTCAGAGCGTTTACGCAAACTAATGGCGCCGCGAGGGGTGACTTGATAGTCGATTTCTTCAAATACAAACGTCATGGTAAGGGCCTGTTAGAGTGCAGGGATATCATACGGAGAAAGCGTGATTCAGGCGAGATGTGATCTGCACTATTTTATCGGTTAGATGCTATATTGCGGCTAACAACATTGCCCTTAACAAAATAAGTGAAGCCCTCAGGTGACAATAACAATGAAATATTTACTGGTGTGCTTGGCACTGATTGGCGTGGCGGCTTGCTCGAACGATAAGATCAATGCGGCCGGTGCCATTGCCTATGCCGAGCACGAAGGGCAAACCTATTTGTTATTAGCCGATCATACAGGTCTTGTTTCTTATCGTGGTTATGGTGCATTTGGTGGCAGCCTAGAATCCGGGGAAACCTTAGAAGAAGGGGCGCTGCGTGAGTTCCATGAAGAAACGGCATGCCATTTTTTAGGTAATATCCAAGCAGTATCTAAGCACTATGTGCGCAATGGCAATTATGTCAGTTTTGTTGTGCGCATCCCATTTATGCCCAGTGAACAGTTAAATAGGGATTTGCAAAATAGCCTTTGTGAGGGCGATGTATTCAATGAACGCACGGGGTGGGTTTGGGTAGCACAAGATGCATTGCTTGAGCAGCTAACAACAGGGGATACATATCAAGATGAAGCCGTGGATCTTTCTCTGTGGGATAAATCCACCGTCATCATCAAGCTGGCTAAGCAGCAGGGTTTGCTCCCTTAGCCCGTTTTGCCATCAGAGGGTGACGTTGCCTTGAGCAATGACTTCCCCTAGTT
>Ga0115007_10001262_pt1 | contig 16390 bp, 16 predicted proteins | sample ArcOceMetagenome_2_FD_87166 | JGI IMG/M metagenome (GOLD analysis project Ga0115007, IMG submission 87166) | Marine eukaryotic phytoplankton communities from Arctic Ocean - Arctic Ocean ARC135M Metagenome | ecosystem: Environmental > Aquatic > Marine > Oceanic | place: Arctic Ocean | collected... | reverse complement strand
ACCAGCCTCCTCCGTGCGACGTCTCTTGGGTTTGCGCACCTTTAACGCTTCTTTGGTAGTCGTGTGGTCACGTTTGTACTGTTCCAAATCGGCGGGGTTTTCAATAATCTCCTCCAAGTTTTTCAAGGACACAGACACGGTGGTCTTTTCTTCCCGCTCAAAAGTGACGCCACCGATGTCCGCCGACATTAAATTGTTCTCTCTCATGTAAGAGTGTATTTGACCCAAACGTTCCTTTTGAGCCTTGTTGCACACCTTCAACTGTTTTTTAAGAGCATCAATCTCAGGAAGTGCATCAATGTATTCCTTTTTTAAAATAGCAAATTCAGTAGACATGATTGTTGTTGGAATGTTGGATTGGTGAGATGGATAGGATTTTTTACTCATATTCTCAAACTTTTCGTATTTTTTAGAGATGCAGGGTTTCAAACAGTTTGGTCAGGGGTTTGTGTCGAAGAGTGGCCACCGTTTCGTTGGCATGCATGTAGTTAATGTCCATGGTCGTATCATAAAACAATGGGACAGGAGGATGCAGGAGGTGGACCAGTAGCAAGTGTTGGTAGGAAGACTGCAGAAAATATTCCATGGGAGTACAGTGCACAACAAATTGGACTCGACGCGAGCGAAACCGTCGATGTTTAAAGACAAACAGGTCCACGTTCTGATGGGAAAACGCAATTTCAAACAGTCGCGGGTGTGCATGGCCTGTGTACACCACCATGATTGCGGACTGTTTATGTTTGAAAAAATGTAACCAGTAACTCGAACCAAAAACTAAGACAATACACAGGAATAGTAAATACTTGAGGACCATTGCTTATTGTTCAGTGTCTAAATACTCCATTCTTAAAAATGAACTCCTGACAGATTGGTCCAACTTGTGGACAAATCACCATTGAATTGTATTCGAGTGTTGTAGCCCCGACGCTCCACGCACACACCCGGTACGTGACGGTGAGAACCGATGCGATAGGCCATGACGACGTCACCAACACCGATGTCGGTTGCTTCCAACGAGTCAGAAGATGGGATTCTAAATCTTTTGCCTCCACGGGTCACCAAATACCCAGTATCTTCCACACCAAGAACTGTGAATTTGGTATCTCTGACACGCACATTGTCATCCTTGGCAAAGGAGGGACAGATTAAATGGCCGATGTGTTGTTCAAGACCGTCGACCGCAAAATATTGGGCCTCTTCTTGGAGAAGTGCCAGTTCGGTCGAGTGTTTCGGGGGCAAAACCGAAGACCCCCGTAGATAATTCAAGATCCATCGAAATGCTTGGGGATCTCTGTCAATGAAAAAGGCACCGTCGACTAACTGGGCCGGGTTGTCGTGGCGCACAAGGGCGTCCAACATGGAGGGGCGATTTTTAAGGGTCTCCTCCGTTGTAATGAACAGTTGGCCACCCACGTTTAATTTGACCAGCATTGCCCATACCTCAAAGTTTTCTGCGCTTATATACAGTCGAACAGTGTTGGAATATCGATGTCCATATTGATGTGTGGGTTTTGTGGGTTTATAGTGTCAAAATGCAAACACCTCCTTCAAATGAATGTATTTAACACAATGTGTTATTAGCAATGGAAGGACTTACCCGTGGAATCGACAACCCATTGGTGGTAAAATACATCGAAGACAACGAATGTCCAATTTGTTTAAACCCTCTTCGTGCTTACATTGTCCTGGATTGTCACCACCAATTCCATTTTCATTGCATCCAGGAATGGAGCCGTCTCCAAAACACCGAAATTTGTACCTGTCCCATCTGTCGTCGACCACTGTCGGCACCGTTCCAACAGGCACGGACTCTCCAGGCCACAACACTGTCGACGCTGTCCACACAGAGCACAGCACAGTCGTTGCAACAACCGTTGCAGTCACCACCTCCTCACCTGCCCCCACCACTCCCACCACCAGAGCATCGGTCACCACCGCCCTACCAAGGAAACTGGTGTTGTTTTGCTTGATTACTTTCTAGAAATGGATTTGAAATAATATGTTCAACATAGTTTGATAATTATATATAAGACCACTGACTGACAATTGCCTTCCCCGCTTCCAAAGTAATGGAGACTGTGGCCACAAAAATGGCTGAACAATGGCGTCGTCTATCTCCACACACCCCCGCGGGTCTCAACCACGAGTGTTCGATGGAGGTGTGCAATCTTCAACACATCGTTGGTGGTCTCTGGCAACAGGGTACAAAGGAACACGTGTGTGTGCGGGTTTTGTGTCAAAACCACCCAAGTTGGGCAAACCGTGGCACGTTGATACGACAGGTACGCAATGTGTACATGTGTCGCGCGACGGGCCGTGCCCATTTTTGTAACGAACAATGTTCTTGCACTGACGTGGATCACTCGGACGGCGGCCACGTGTGTCGAATATCTGGTATTCGATACGATTCCATCAAATCGGACACTTGGTTTACCAACCACCGTGTCACTGCTACCCACCAAGAGAACAAGGACCCTCTTAAGTTGGTCCGCAACACTGATTTTAAAATAAACCAACTGTCCATGGATACAATTCGCCAACAGCAGCACCAGTTTATCAGCAAGCAACAGGTTTCAACAATATTGTTTTCGAACGACCGTTTGTTTATGGAGCAACGTAAATATGTCGAGATGAAGACTGAAGCAGAAAAGGTGGTGCAAAAATACATCAAGACTTGCGAAAAGAAAAACCAGCTTGTCAATTTCACGCATCTGGTACAGTTGTACATCAACCAGATGAATCGGCGTCACATTTTCCGAAATTTGTTGCCCCAGAACGATTCGGTCGACAATATCATTGCCAAGTATGCCAGTTTGACTTGTCGATTGTGGTCGTTGATCATTCAACGATTTCCTCTGGGACAAACAACACCGGCGCTATTTCCCATCAAGATGTTTGTGGTCAGCATATTGTACATTATGAAAGCGGGACTCTGTGTGGGTGGAGTGACGGTCATCCCTGGAGACCCCTACTTGACTTCTGTACTACCTGAAGCCAACACACTGGATGCCTACAACATCAACAAGCCCGCCTTTACTGCCTGCAAAAACAACATACTCAAAGCGTATCGAGAAGCAGTAGAAATTTACCACATCCCACCTAAACTGCTGTGTTTTTCCTAAAAATGATGTTATAAAACTTGAAATTTTTGTATTACACTCTCCAATGTATGTACACTCTCGTCGCACTTGTTCAATTGTGACAGTTCAATGATTTTGCACCGCACTAAAATAGTAAACCACTGTCGGGCAGCAACAGTTGTTTGCAATGTGGTGTTTTCGTAGCGTTTGTCTTGTTTAATTATATCCAGGACGGCGTCCACACTGTTGAAACGTTTCCTTCTCTGTTTTTTACGTACTGGTGCCGCTGTTAAGACGTTCGTCGTTTGTTGGGTTGTGACTCGTTTCAGGTTTCCTTCTTGGACTTTTTGTCGACAAAAAGGACAGTTCATATTGGTTCGTACCAAAGTGTCGACCCAACACTTGAGACACGCTTTTGCTGACCCACAATGATTCAGAGTGTGGCAGTCATCCATCAAACAAATGTGGCACGAACTCTTTTGACTGTCGTCGGCGTCCGTCCACACCCAGGACTGTGTTTCCTGAATGAACTGAATCAGTTCTTGAAAATTCGCGCAAAAACGGCGATGGTTGTGTGGGATGGCCAATCCTGTGTCGAGAGTGGTGGCGATGTGCGAGCACAATCTTTTGGGACACAACTGTTCCCGGTTTGAAAGTCGTACTTCGCCTTCTTTATATTTCTCGAGCAGAACAGGCAAAAAATGTTGCAGACGAGTCGCGATATCATCCTCGGGGTGAGTGATTCGCCGCACCGCATTGATGAAACGAACTTTTTCTTCGGGTGTGGAGATGGCTGCTATGTCCGAAAGTCCCTCCCCGTTTATTTCGTTCACTCCAGTACGAAGAATGTCGTCGATGTCGAGGTCGTGTTCTTCGAGCATGTTGACCAACTCATCCACCGCCGACCTTCGTACTTCGTTTTCGATGTTGTCCAGGATACGGCTGTATCTTTCCGGACGAATCAGCACAGGGGGATTGCCGGAATCACCTCCACCACTGTCGAACAGGAGCATGTACTGTTGTCCACGCACATCCACCACACAATTGCTGTGGCCGTGCTGCCTAAACTTTTCGATTTCGCTATTGGTCGCTCGATCGAAGGGTCGCCAACCGTTTAAAGGAATGGCGTGGTAGTTGTCCATCAACTGACAGGCCAGTTTTGACAGACCATGCGCACACAAAAAATCATTAAATTGGCAAGAACCGTGTTCCGTCATGTCGTCGTCTGGATCAAATTGCGAAAACATTCTTTGCAGAGTTCTCTGCTCGGTGGACTCCAATTCTGCTGCGGTGATTAGAACTGCCTGACGCATTCTCTCTTCTCGAAACGGACCATTAAATTCCCACTGGTACCGTGTCTGGGTCATTGTCCGAAACTGATCACTTGACACCGTTGACTGTTGCCAATCGAGACGGATCATTTCACCGCCGTGCTTGGTCCAGAGTTGACAAAACTCCGCCACGTATATCTCTGTCCCCACAGACACCACAGTTCGAATCCATCTCGGTCGGGGCTCCTCCGCCCTGTCTTCAAACAAGGCCTGGCACGCTTCAAACGGCAAAAACACCGATTTTGACAAGTTGAGCCCAACCAGGTGCAATGTCCGTTCGTTCGGCGGTGGAGATGGGCGGACGGAACTGACCATCTCAATGCTGTCGTGATGGATGCGAAATTTCATATTCCTCTTCTCTGGACTCCCCCAGAGTTCGCCGTCGCTGTTAGTCATGTACAGTGGTTCCAAGGACGGTTCCGCCAATCGAGCGGTCAAAAGACGACTGTTGCAGTCGGAGCACGAGACCCAACTACTGCCATGCAAATATTGCCAATGTTTCATGGTATAAACCAATTATTTCCTTGTTTATAGTTGGTTTAGACTAAATTACAGTTCATCTTATTCTGAATAAATATGGAACAACTATTTTTATTTGACAATAATTTTTATAAAGACTACAATTCTTCATTTCGTCCCTCCTCGTGTTGGTATTGGTCCTGTGGGGTGGAATCCTCTGGGGCTTGTTCTTGTTTGGACAGAAGAGACTTGACAATGGCCATGTTCGAGGACGACGTCAGCTTGGCCATCGCGGCTGCCTTGTCACTGGATACTTTGTCGTAGCTGGCCTGTAACTGTGCAACGTCCTCTTTAAATGTAGTTTCAATGTTAGCCAAAGTCTGTTCGTATTCAGACACTCGGCCCTTGAGCTCAAATTTGGACACCCCTTTCAACCTGTCGATGACAGCGACCTGCTCTTCGCTACAGTTTTCCAAAGTGGACACATCGCAAGGCGGGGTGAGCGTAGAGGCAAACGTTTTCAAATCCTCTTTGGCACGTCCACCTTTGTAGTCCTGCAAATCGGAAGGGTCACCCCACTTGATAGTGGGAAATCCTTTGACACCCTTTTGATCGCACAGTGGCTTACCATCCCCAACGCAATCCACATCAGCAACGAGCACTGTCTCAGAAAATTCGTACTCCAACATCAGCTGATCCCAGGCTGGTTTAATGGCTTTGCAATGACCACACCAAGGAGCGAAAAACTTGACAAAAATAGATTTGCCAGAGGTTTCGGACTCCCAATTGTCCGGAGTTAATTCAATCGCAGTGGAGGCAGTGGCCAAAGTAAACAGTAATAGTTTAGAAATCATAGTTATGGGTTCTGACAGTGACCTTAAGTACTACTCTTTTTGAACCACTGTATGGATTTATATTCTGTATTTTTTGGGATTCGCACTTGACAATGAACATATATATGTCAATGGTATCACTCTGTACAATGACCGATGAATCGGTTTCGCAACAACGGTGTCAAGTCTGGCGGACTAAATTAATGGGCAGTCCTGACGATATCAAACACAAACGCACATTGTACAAAGAGTATGTGGAGGGCCATGGCGACGTCTCCAACCAGACCCTTCACGTCATTGCAGCAGATGTGCCACGTACTTGGGCTCAACATCCATTGACTGGACGTGAAACGATAAGTCAGTTGTTGGTCGAATACGCTGCAGTTCAACGGGGCGATTCTTATTTGCAAGGGTTTAGTTACATCATGACCGTGTTTTGGATGGTCTTTCACACTACTCCAGAAGCTCGAGCCGATACTTGGTGGTGTTTTTCTCGAGTAGTCGGTCTTGTGCGACCATTAATGCCCGATTTTAATACCAAATGGTTTCATTGGTATCGACTCCACTGGCTTGAAAATTTTAACACTCAACTGCAACGAAAGTGTCCAGTCCTGTCAAATATAATTTCTGATGAAATGGAGATCTTTTCTTCTCTGATTACAGTCAAGTGGTTCATGCTGTGGTTTTCTCAGACGATTGCGTTTGAGGACATTTTCAAACTGTGGGATTTTTTGATTTCGGTGCCGCCGCACCACTTGATGCAAGCCTATGCAAAAATCACATTGGAAATCATTTGTGAAGCCGCTCCTCAACTGACCTACACTTGCTTTGGCAATGCCACCAATACAGTGCATCAAATATTGAAAATGAGGGTCAACGGCATCGAACACATTCTGGAGCGAGTGGCATCCTCGAGTGGGTGGCAGAGCAAGATAATGTGAAAAAACATAGTTTATACATAGTTTTATATTATATGAATAACAATATCAAATATAAAATAGAAAGTTAAATGCTTTCAACAATATTTTTTATGTTTTTTGTTTACCCGACATCAGCTTTGCGCCCAGGAGAGCTGCAAGAGCTGCTGAATCCATGGTTTTGGGATGAAAATGTCAAAAATATGGCACGCCAGGCTTTTGGTCTTTTACGTCCTATTCAAATCACTGACTGTCTCAAAACAAGTTTTGTGAATGCCATTCACAAAGAAATTTACGAAAGTGATTCTTTTATGGTTCGAAAGGGAGCAGAGCCGTTTTTTCAATTCCACTTTCATGCTATTTATCATACCGATGATTCTTTTCAAAAACATCCAAATCTTATGAAATTTAGAGAGTTGATAAATTCAGACGACATGCTTTCATGGATACAAGATGTTTCCACATCAACGTTAACTCAAGCATCTGTTGGGGCATCTTTATATAAACCTGGTGACCATACACAAACACATACAGACAAAAAGGTTTATCACGATGGTTCCCGGCGAAGAGTTGCCTATATTTTACACATGGCAAAAAAATGGAAAGCACATTGGGGAGGTGATTTAGTGATGATAGAACCACTTGTGCACATATTGCCACTTTTTAATGCTCTTACCATATTCCCAGTGACAGAGGGTTCATTTCATTACGTGACACCTGTTACTCCACTTGCAAAATTTCCAAAATTTAAACGTCTGGCGGTATCTGGATGGTTTTTTGCTAACACGAGTAAACTATCGCTGAGTCACGAACAATTAGGAACTCGTAGAGAAACGGACAGAGACTCATGGCACGTAAATGGCATTACAGGGCATAGACAAAAGCAATTCAGGCATATGTCTGGCAAAGAATTGAAACATCTATGGTCAAATAAAAGAAACAATCCTTAAGTATAAATATGGTTCAGTGTCGTATTTGGATGAACGATTGTTGGACCATTGTTGCCAATTTTTTGGATATCCAGGAGAGGGGGCGGTTATACACTGCCATTTCAATCCATACATCGTGGGAAAATTTAGGGGTGTACTATTTGCACACCATTGGGTCGCGGGATCTCGTCCAGAAAATGAAACAACAACATTGGTCGTTCCTGAAAAAATATTGCTATCTTGACAAGCAGTTATGTTTGCCGTGTGGCATTGCCACCACGTGTTGGTCACCATGGTGTGGCCCACAACAGTTGAAATGCACGTCGAGGGGGGTGTCCGTGGTGTTTGATACCCATCACGACGAACACCACTGTCGGTTTGTGTTGTGGGTTCGGACCATGGCACAACGAAAAAACTCTCTGAAACTGGTCACTAATCTGGTGGCCCATACTCGATGGCAGCCCGAATACACCCTCCCCGTCCGGGATGGCAACTCTATCCCCGTCATGCAGGTACTCAACCAGCCGTTCCGAGTGAAACTCCAAATCCATCGGGTGTACTACAAAATAGTAAACAATGGTTACCCCCGATTACTCATACAACATTTTGAATTTAGGTAATTGGGTATTTAGTCTAGTCCAAAATCTATTTTTTTACCAACCGTGGACCGTCTTCGATTGGACCGTGGGTGACGGTGCCTACGATCGGTGCCGCGACGTTTCCCACGAACAGGGACACGACGTTCCCACCTTTTGTATTCCAATTTTTCCAGACCCGATGGACACAATACAAGCTCCTCGTGGGACGCCTTGTAAGCCGGCATGTAAACACCATCCACGTTTGGTATTTGGGCCTGAATAACTTTTTTAAAAATGAAAGTGTAGAACGCATTGTCGACAGCGAGATTGTCGGAAGATTTGGATCGAACCACCTCTTGACTGCCATTGTGAGTAAAGTACTCGTGGACAATCTTGGGCAAGGAGTCAATGGGGTAATCCTTTGTGAAGGACTTGACATTGACAATCTTCAAAGGAGTCCTTGGAGTGTACCTGTAGCAGAAGAGACTGGGGTACATTTCACCGTTGTTTTTATTTGTGTCTTCGTCGCGTTCGGGAAAGAAATATTGCAGTGGTTGTTTGGTATTAAACCCATCGTTGTTCCAATCGGTAAAGCGCAACAAGGAACCGTCAAATGAATTGACAACTTGGCCAAACTGGAAATATTTGGTGGTTGACTTGGCAGTGGGTCGAGGTGGCGTTCCACATTGGGGGGTCTGTGGAGCAAATGTTTTAATCATAAGGGCTAGGTTTCCAACTGTGATGAGACTTTAAATATCATTTTTTTGTTAAACGGATTCAAACAAAACTTTTGTTCTACGTAATTGTACACCCACCTCCATCACCTCCATCCAGTTCTCCCTCACGTGGACGCCATTCCTCTTGATTGTCAAATTTTAGTTGTTTGGTCAATTTATTATTAATTCTTTTTTCATGTTTGACAAAAAACTTTGCGTATCCAATCCACGTATCAAAGTCGCTCACCGACGGATCTTTGCTTAATAAGTTTAAATTGATTAATAATTCATCGATTGTACAATTTGGAAGATAGTCAGATTTATGGTCTTCAACGAATTTTTTACTTCTTTTATTGGCTTGTTTGACCCGTCGAAACATATCTTTAGCATGCAGTCTTGCACGCAGGTCGTTGATCTCTATTTCGTTTTCGTTGGCCAAATGAATCAATTCTCCATCGGTTTCTGTTCCGTCCAGTTCCTCGAACTTGCTTAAATAGGCTTTGATCAGAACTCTTTCTGGTTCGGTCATCTTTTGACCATCGTTTTTGCCATAAGTGACGTTCTTTTTCCAGTCTTCCGCACTGTATTTTCCATTCTTCTCTGTCGTGCATTCCTTGCCCGTGGAGGGGTTGTAACATGTTCCTTCTCTTGGTGCAAACGGATTCGTTTTCAATGTGGACATTGTTGTTCTACAAACATTGCTTTATATATGTAGAAAATGTAAGGCTACGTACGCGCGCATGCATCGGACATTGAATGCTATATAATCAATTCAATATTGATATAATTTGCAATGAGCACCTCTGTCAAAACGTTTACCAAAAAGAGACGCTCACATCCTTTGATCGACACGGAAGCTGCGGAAAGCCCGGGAGGTTCGTCCGAAGATTCGTCGGAAGAGTCGTCGTCCGAGGATTCCGACCAGCCCGACGAAGATGAGTACGACATGAACGACGGGTTCATGGTAGAGGACGACGCGGAAATAGAGACACCCGCCCTGAAAGACGACGACGTGTTGTACGAACGCAGACGAGCAGAAATGGCCTTGGACGAAGTCGATGTGTTGAAAAAAAGGATCATTACATTTAAAAGAAGATTGAAAGAGGTGACCATCAGCCGAAAACGGTGGAAAGAACGGGCCTACCACGCGGCGAAAAAAATCAAGATTGGTGACCAGCAGCTGGCATGTGAAGTGGTGGATGCTCCAACAACAAAAGAAAAGGATCAATCAAAAAAGTTAGAGAAATAATAGTCAATGCAGAATAGGAATAACGATGAAGATTAAAACAATACATTTTGGAGTGTATTTCGGTACGACTCGTCTACTTCGGCTTGGTTCAACAACTGCACCACATTTTTCAAACTCTGTTCGATGTGTGTCCACTCGACTCCCCTGATCCATTGTTCCGAGGTGCCAGTGGGGTCATAGTACAAGACACTGTCCCGCAACTGCATGTTGTAGTACATTTGTTCGCCCTGGTAAGTTTCCACCAACGTCAACCGCGATGCACGAAACATTTTCAGGTACAACAAGCACTGGACTTGTTCGTATCGACGGACGGAATGAAACAGACGGGACTGGCGGTGTTTCAACTCGTAAATTTTGCCGGTCGCCGAATCTACCCCGTCAATTTTGCCAATGACAAAGGCCCCGTAGAGTCCACCACCTTTGGGAACGTGCCAAAATTTGGCATGGACGTTGCCAGCAACCACATTCGGACAGCGCTTCTGCACCATTTCAAGATCGGTCAATTCTTGCACAATTCCCCGTGTCGTGTTAATCTTCTTTTGTGAAGTGCGTTCAATGTGTTTCGACACCAACACCGCCTTTTTCACGGTCGCCGCCGCCACCACGACCGCCTTCTCGGCCTTGACGACCGACTTCTGTGCCATTTTTACCGATTTCCACCCGTCGTTCTCGGCAGCGGTGGCACTCGACAGCACTGCCCGACACCGAGACATTTTCTGGTAGATTTTGGTGCCCTGTTCAGTACTGAAATACCCACCAAGCCGAGTCGCGTTGATGCCCGATTTTTTTTTGACGTAGTTGCGCATCACATGCACGGATTTGGCCTTTTTGACCACTTGCACCGCCTCCGAGACCGATTTTTGGGCCTCCACCACCGATGTCGAGGCGGCGCGTTTCAATTGACCCACCGCTTGTCGCTGATCCACTTTCCGTGCCACCGCTGCTTGGACCATCTTTTTGTAGACGGGCTTGGCTTCCAGTTCCCGTTCGACGACCTGCTCGACCGTGGGGGCACTGGGCGACATCGAAGGTCGCACACCAAAACGAGGCATTCGTTTTAAATTCATGTACCAGGTCTCCGCAATCGCCTTCAATTGCTGCTCCTTGCCAAAAGACCCCATTAATTTACTCACTGCAGAGGCATTGATCTGCCATTTGAAAGGCATAGAGGGTTGTTGTTTTTTCAAGCATAGATGCCTTCATTTTCACATATTCGTAACATAAGAATACATTTAGGAATACATTTTTTGTTTATTTCATGTTCTTTTTTTTGTGTATTACATCTATTGGTCTAATTCTTGCTCAATTTCTCTTTGCAACGAGTGTTTTAGTGGGTGCCCTTCGTACATTGCCTGGAGCTCCTCCTCCGATATGGTTAATAATGTATATTTGTTTGGCCACCGATTGGGGTCCAAATCCATCAATGCGTACATCCATCTGAATTGTCGGGCCCGACCCGCGACTTCCGAATCAATTCGCCCTTCAAATGCAAGGTCAACAAAGGGACAGAGATGCAACAACCCTGACAAAAATAAATCACTTTCAAGTTCGTACCGCGGGAGATAACACAGAAAAATGCTTTTGAGATTGCCGTCACCCCATTTTAAGCGACAGGCGTTCGCAGCTGCGGCTACTATCCGCATTCGACAACTGTTCCAAATTTTCAAGCGGTTTCTGCGCACGCTTCAAACAGCTGCACTCATGTACCCTGACACAGCAACAATTGCTCTCGAATGTTTAAAAGAAATTCCACAACATACAGAAATATGTAATCGACGTTCTTCACGGTTCTAAAAGTTTCTACTATATATAAAGCAGTGGATATAAAAATGTCCTTCAAAATATTTGTTCACTCCAACACTTTTCAACCGACTGAATTCAACCACTTATCAACTGGACACCTATTTGCTGACAGTTACAATATTCAATTATCCGATATTGTAAAGAAATGGAAAGCATATAATGCATCCGGTGACATTCAAGGATTGTCGGTAGATACAGACTGGCTTGTACAATTATTTACATCAAAATCGAGCACGGACGAATTTAAAGAATGTAGTTATAGCGACGTACGTTTCGTTATTGATAATTATGACCAACTATTCACGAAATTGACTACGAGACTTGGACCTGAAAACAGTATTCTGAATAACATAATTGGTCGTGGAGGATTTCTATGGAATTTAGGAAAGAAAGGTTTAGAAGCTATTAATGTTATTGATAATGACGAGGTGGCTGGCAAAAAACATTGGGAAAATATCGGGGAAACAGTCGCAAATGCATTTCGAGCTGTTTTATATTGTAAAACTACCTATAGTTTTACATATTTACAGCTGTATGATATGTCAAAACTTTCAAATTTAAAGTCGCTTTTAACAATTGTTTGGGGCTCGCCTTATAGTTACACACCACTTTTTAACGTAATGGTGGAAGATGTGTTATTGTCCATAGTCAGTAAAGAATACAAGGGCTCTGAAGTATATGGTTCACAAAAATACTACGATTTATTTGATGAGACGAGAAATATGGTGGCCCAAATAAAATATGATGAAAAATCTGAATCGATTAGCTCAAATGTGAAAAAATGGAATAGATTGCAGGAAAAATACCTCGAAAAAGAACTGGAAACGAGAAATGAAAAGTCAGAGGCTGAAATTGAGAAAGCAAAAAAAAAAGAGGAAAAGGCTAATGCTGAATTAACGAACGTTAGCGATGACCTCTCCAAAAAAAAGAGAGAGCTTGAATCTTTACAAGAAGAATATCAGAATTCCGATGGAATTCTTTCGCATATAGCAGATAGAGCTGGAAAGGAAATGTTTCGCATAGGTTTTAATAAATACAAACCTTCAAAGATGCCAAAAGTGAGCAAGGGAATGTCCGACGAAATGGAAATTCGCAGACTGAAAAAGGATATGAATAAGTTGGCGAGTCTACCTAAGGAGATTAAAGAGCTTGAAGAACGCATTCCTAATTTAAAAGAAAAACATCGTTTAAAACAAAAAACACTAAACGAATTGAGAAGCAAACAAAATAACATATTACCGTCTAGACTTCGAGAATAATATGGGTTAAAAAAATTACATCATCGATTGTTGCACAAGACCGGCAAATCGGGAGGTACCGTGGATAATTGGATGAAATGGACGACGGACGAACATAAGCTTCCTAAACTTACATTTTAGTATATATAAACCGCTTTATTTAACTTAACTGTCTACTAAATTCTACGCAGAGAATTTCTAAAAATAAACGTATTTTACTCTATTGTGGTAAACTTCACGCCGAAAAACTACAGAACCCCCAATTTAAATATTATAAAAATGATTTTTAAAAATAAAGTTTAGTCTTTTCTTCTTAATCGATTTTGTGGAAAGACTCGACTTTTCATCAGATGTGCGTGGGAGATGGGAGAGCCACGTGCTCTCGCAGATTCGCCTTCAAGACCGTATGCAAAATAGCAAAAAAAAACAGAATATTCTTGGAATTTTTAGAATAGAATTCGATGTATTTTTATTCTATCAATCATATTAGTTGATCTAACCACAAAAATAAACACCTGTTTCAGCTCAACCCTTTAATAAAATGTCAACAACAGCAATAGATGAGTCTGCCAACGTGCCAATCGAATCAAAAACCGATTCTAAACCCAACGAGACCATCTCTGCTTTAAATCCAAATCTGAGCACAGACATGGATCCGGCGACAAGCAGCGATTCCAACCAAAATGTTTCCAAAAATTCCAAAAAAAATAAAAAAAGAAAGAAAACAGCCCTTACTGGTCTTGCCACACTTAGCATTAAACAACCTGCAGCCGCATTGATTCTGTACAGAGGCAAAGACGTTGAAAATCGCTCCAAAAGTAAATTCAAAGGCGGTGGAAAGGAGTTTGATGTCCAATCGCGTTGGGTTTTGATACAAACCGGCCAAACCCGACAAAAACCAGAACCTATTTTATCAACGCCCCAATTGAACGCCGCTTCGGAATTTCAAAATAAAGAATTTGAGGATACTACAGATGTCATGAAAGGTGTAGATCAAACAACTGGTTCAATAGTGGGAGCGATGTTAGTTTCCGAACAACGCCCATCAACTTTTTCATGTGATAGCGTCTGGGCCAGTGATAACGAAGTGCACATTATGATCGAAAAAACAATCGCATTTACACAACCACAAAAATATAAAGGGGCATTGTGTTTATTTCCAATTCCGTGGGAAATATTGAACAAATCAACACAACACGAGTTAGCCGATATCAAAGATCAATTTATCATGCGTAACATCAATGATACAAATAAAAAAACAAAAACAGAATAAGAACATTTTCAATTGTATTTGAGCCAAAAAATCTAAATCTATTTTCCTCAAAATAAATCGATATTAGTTACACTTATTCTGTTTTTTTTTATGATTACTTGGAATTTCATTATCAACTTCTAAACATCTAATCCCTATAACCCTAACATGTCCAATTTTGCAACAAACAATAATAAAATCGCTAAAACTGCTTTAAATCCAAATCTGAGCACAGGAATGGAACCTGCGACAAGTAGCGATTCCAACCAAAATGGTTCCAAAAATTCCAAAAAAAAGAAAAAAAGAAAAAAAACAGCCCACTCGGGGCCTTCGGCTCAACCTGAAAAAAAAACCAGAAACGATTACGAAAATCTATTGAAATTGCCCGAGGCAAAACAGCCTGCCGAATTAAACGGGTACAAAATTGAAGGCATATTGAAATCAGTCCATAGTCGTGATCTTCGATTAATGTCAAACGAGACCCTCAAAGAATTGAAGTATCAACTTAACGAGGCTATTTGGGACCAAAAAGCTTGGTGCGAGCATGTGGAATGCAGTCGTGAAACAGCGATTGCGAAAGGGGAATTAGGCGGCTATTGTTCGGGTGAGTTTGGGCCATATTACTTTTTTTTTGCGCCGACACAGGCAGCTGAATTTACCTCTGAACAACGTGAGATGCTTGAGGATCATATTGCGTGCTGTTTTATGGGTGGACAGCCCTGTGCTTGCCAGTTGGACGAAGATCATGACGGGGACCCCTGCGAATGCAAAATGGGCGATTCAAACGGCTCCTACTGGTTTCAAATGGGTCTGGGGCCGGAGACATTCGACGAAGAGTGTGGCGATGGTTTGATCAAAGCAAAATGGTTTTTGTCAACTTTAAGTGATTATTTGCCGTGGACATCCGACGTTGAAAAACTTTACAATGAATCCCAGTTAAAGGAAGCTATCGGCGATTTTAATCAATTTGACGCTGATAAACTTGCCAAAGTAGCCAAATACCTCTCCAATCCAGTCGGCAAATTAGTGCTTAATGAGAAACAGTCAATTACATCTAAATTGGCAATCTGGTCCTGATCCCGCCGTCGCCGGTCCTGATCCCGCCGTCGCCGAAGAATCTGATATGTAAATATACTACACAATAAAAAATCAACAATTAAATATGGGCCTAATAGTTTATTTTTTGGCGGAGCCGAGGGCCAAGGCTCGCTTTTTATTCACTTCATTGGCGGCTTCACGTTTACGTTTCTTCTTTAATCGTTGCTCTTTGAGCGTATCAAGCGACTTAACATACTTCGGACGTTTTGAATGGAAACGTTCAGCTGCATGACGCCAAGTAACAATGGAACTTTTCTTCCAATCATTTCCTGTCGACTTATTTCCCATTACGTACAGATCTCCCTCGACTAAATTATCAATCGAAACACGTTCACCTATAGGCTCTGAACGATGGTAGGCCTGATAATGAAGACGCAAAGGGAGACCAAATCTCATAGCGACTACAATACGACGCTCTCCGTCGCCATGAAAGCCAATGCCAGCTGTAGGGTGATGATAAAAGTTACCTTCAGCATTTAATTCAGAAGCTTTACACCCCAAATATTCAGCAAGACCAGCCCGAACTTTAGTCAGTTCGGGTAGAACTGACCACGCAATGACAGTCCCTTTGCCATTGATAATGTCTGCGGCTTGTCCAACTTCTGCAATGCACATGTTTCGACGAGCAAGACTATTCTTTACGGAGCCTCTCATTAATTTTTGTTCGTCCCAAGTACATTCAATCAATTCTTTACGAATTTTTGATGGATCAACATCGAAACATTTTTCAGCTGCTTGGTGCACAATAAGTATGGACGCATCGTCAAAAGGCCCAATTCCTTCAGGTAACGAATCGTTCAAGTTCTTAAGCTCGACAGAAGCTCCTTTCAATTCGAATTGTTCTTTTGCATCTTCCAATTCTTTGGTCTCAAATCCTTTTTCGGCAATTTCACCTATCTTTTCCATT
>Ga0115007_10001260_pt1 | contig 16401 bp, 14 predicted proteins | sample ArcOceMetagenome_2_FD_87166 | JGI IMG/M metagenome (GOLD analysis project Ga0115007, IMG submission 87166) | Marine eukaryotic phytoplankton communities from Arctic Ocean - Arctic Ocean ARC135M Metagenome | ecosystem: Environmental > Aquatic > Marine > Oceanic | place: Arctic Ocean | collected... | reverse complement strand
TAAAGCCGAAGTGCTAGCTGTGCCTGCTGCGTTAGAGGTAAAGACAAATGATCAGTCTGTAGGTCAAGTAAGGGCGGTTAAAGACGTACAAAATGTAGAAGAAGTAATGTCTGCAAAACCAGAGTCGCCAGCTGAGACAACGGTTGAAGAGGTGGTGGACGCTGAGGACGAGAACCCACTAGAGAAGCAAGCGCTTGCTGCTAACGCTGCGGGTCAGCAAATCCGCGCGTATCGTTTGCTAAAACAAGTCCCCGATCGATCGGCCCAGGGTGATACAATACTGAATCGTTTAGCAGACAGTTTAGTTTCTAAACCTTACGCAAAAGGGTTAAAATACTACCAAGAACAGAAGTTGAGCTTAGCCATCGCTGAGTTTAATAAGGTATTAGCCGCTGATCCTACACATGGGCAGGCGGGGATTTATAAGGCTCGTTGTCAAAAATTGCTCGATAAATTAAGCAATATTGAATAATGTACACGAGGGTTTTAACAGTATCGTCAGTTAAGCCCCTTTGTCATAGGATATGAAAGGCAGTAAATGGATTTTTCAGCAGCATTAACACCTATCAACGGGGATGTTAAGGCGGGTTATGATATTCGCAATCATCCCGAATTAGCAGAGCCCTTCTATGAGTTGCGTGACTTACGAAACGCTATCCGTGCTCAAGAGCGTCGTGCGTTATCGCTAGAGGATCTCTACGCCCTCAGTTCTGAATGGAAGCAGGTCCAAACGGCCTGTATCAATATTCTTGCCACACAAAGCAAAGACGTTGAAGTACTCGCATGGCTAGCTGAAGCAACAATACGTGTTGATGGCTTTATTGGTCTGGCTAGTGTTTTTTCCGTTATTGACCAAACGCTTCGAGAATATTGGGGTGATATCTATCCGCTGCCGGATGAAGAAGGTATAAGCGCAACCTTATTCCCGTTAACTGGGCTTAATGGTGATAATGGCGAAGGTACTTTAGTCATGCCGATCCGCATGGCCTCTGTCATTGATACACCATCTGGTGAAATGGTGAGTGGTTGGGATTATATAAAAGCCTGTGATTTGGCTCAGCTGACTGATGATAATAAACGTAAGCGTAAAGTAGATGAAGGTATAAAATCTATTGAGCAGCTTCAGCAGCTTATGCACGGAACAGATAAAGAACAAATTAAAGCCACCGCTAAAGCGATTGATCTCTGTAAGCAAAAATTTGCTTCAATTGATGAATTTTTGCAGGATCAATGTGGTTTTGATTCACCGCCGACATCGGCGATAAAGAACGTACTTTCAACAGCATGGGATGCATTGGCCGCAATTGCTCGCATTGATAGCTCTATTTTAGAAGAGTCTAAGCCAGTTGTTGATGAGGCGTCTGAGTTAGAAAATGATAGCGATGAACCTGAAGTACGTCTGTCGGATTCAGCTCAGAAAACAGTAGTACAATTCCGACCTGAAGCGTACTACCCATCCTCTCGCGAGGAAGCGCTGATTATGGTGTCGAGGCTTAGTGTCTTTTTCAGGGATACCGAACCACACTCGCCCTTGTCCTATCAGATGGAGCGTGTTGAGCGTTGGGGACGAATGGGATTGGCAGAGTTAATGGATGAACTACTCGACGATGAAACTATCAGGCATCAGTTCTTCCGCTTAATTGGATTATCAAAAGATTCTAATTAATTAGAATCGAACGCACTTAATAGGGAAATAAAGGGGAATACTTATGGGTACCGAAAGCATTCATAAGAAGCTCGAGCGAGTCAGAAAACCACGTGTCCACATCACATATGATGTTGAAACCGAAGGTGCTGTAGTACACAAAGAGCTTCCATTTGTCATGGGTATTATGGGTGATTTTACCGGTAATAATCCGGCTAACGCACTGAAAAGTTTGAAAGAGCGTAAGTTCATTCAAATCGAAGGTGATAACCTGAATGAAGTCATGGCAAAAATGGCGCCGGGTCTTCGTTTTAAGGTCGACAATACGCTTCAAGATAGCAACAGCTCTATGCCTGTTGATCTTGAATTTAAGTCGATGGACGACTTCGAGCCTGGTCGTGTAGTTGAGCAAATCGATCCATTAAAAAAATTGATGGAAACACGTAATAAGTTGCGTGATTTGCTGACTAAAGCGGACCGTTCAGAAGAGCTAGAATCTCTTTTGGAAAAGGTGTTACAGAGCACTGACGACATGCAATCATTGTCGAAAGAGCTGAAGGCAGGCGAAACCGAGTAAGGTGACCAAGGATGACTGATACAACTACAGCTACTCAGCAAAGCGCAACCACTCTTCTTGAAGAAACGGGCGGTTTACTGGATCAAGTAATCAGTGCAACAAAGCAGACTGAAGGCGATGTTGCTAAAGATCTGTTAAAAACACTGATTGATGAAGCGATGGACGGAACGGTTGTTTGGGACCGTAACATTGCAAAAACTATCAACAAAGCGATCGCTATGTTGGATGCCAAGCTATCGACACAGCTTGCAGAAGTAATGCATTCACCTGAGTTTCTAAAGTTAGAAGGCTCTTGGCGTGGCCTGAAGTACCTCGTTGACAATAGTGCGACTAGTTCATCATTGAAGCTAAAAGTATTGAATGTGAACAAAAAAGATCTCTTTAAAGATCTTGATCGTGCGGTTGAATTTGATCAAAGCGAAATGTTCAAAAAACTCTACGAAGAAGAGTTCGGTACACCTGGCGGCGAGCCATTTGGTGCTATTGTCGGTGATTATGAGTTCTCTAATCATGCTGACGATATTGAGCTATTATCAAAAATGTCTAATGTGTCAGCCGCTGCATTTTGCCCGTTTATTGCTGCATCGGGTCCTGAGTTGTTTGGCTTGGAAAGCTGGACAGATCTGTCACGACCAAAGGATCTTGAAAAAATCTTTGACTCTAAAGAATACTCTAAATGGCGTGGATTCCGCGAATCAGAAGACTCGCGTTTTGTAAGCTTAACGATGCCTCGTGCATTAGCACGCTTGCCGTATGGCTCACAAACTAGCCCGATTGATGATTTCGGTTATGAAGAAGCGCCAATTGATGAAAATGGTGTATCGCGAGCAGCGGATCATGATAACTATTGCTGGATGAATGCCGCATATGTTATGGGTGCACGTTTAACTGAGTCGTTTGCTAGTACAGGCTGGTGTACCGCTATCCGTGGTGCCGAAGGTGGTGGTCGCGTTGATAGTTTGCCAACGCATGTATTCACCAGTGACGATGGCGATATGGATCTGAAATGCCCAACTGAAATTGGTATTACAGACCGTCGTGAAGCTGAACTGTCTAAAATGGGTTTCTTGCCTTTATGTCATTATAAAAACACAGATTACGCGGTGTTTTTTGGTGGGCAATCATCACAGAAAGCAATGAAGTATGGTACGCCTGAAGCAACAGCCAATGCGGCTATTTCAGCACGCCTGCCTTACATTATGGCAACATCTCGTTTCACTCATTTCTTAAAAGTGATGGGACGTGACAAAATTGGCTCGTTCATGGAAGCAGACGATGTTGAGCAGTGGTTAAACCGCTGGTTGCTGAACTATGTAAACGATAACCCAGACTCTGGCCCAGATATGAAGGCTAAATACCCGCTTCGTGCTGGTAAAGTCCAGGTTACCGAAGTGCCTGGCCGTCCAGGTTCGTACAACGTGGTTGCTTGGATGCGTCCATGGTTGCAAATGGAAGAGCTAAGCGCATCTATGCGTATGGTTGCTCGTATTCCACAGCTTGGTAAATAGATCAATCAAGTCGTAATATTACAGTGGGCAGCGCTTTGGCTGCCTACTGTAGCTTTCACGCTTTAGTAAACATGGATGTATTGGTTATAAATGGAACTGCTTGAGTGTCCTTCTGGGTCCACTATTGATGATTGCGTTTGGATTAACGAAATAGTCGATTACTTTGGAGCCTCTGCCCTACGTACAACGCATCTTCGATTAACGGTACTGAGCTTACTTAATCGTGAGATTGCTCGCATTGACCAAGCGCTTGAAAAGCAAGTAGACGCTGTGCTTCATCACCCACAGTTCCAAGCCTTAGAATCTGCGTGGATGGGATGTCAGTATCTATTGGAACAGACCTCATTTGCTCAACAAGTAAAAGTAAAACTGCTAGATGTTTCTTGGGATGAATTAGCGCGTGACATAACGCGTGCTATTGAAATTGATCACAGTGAGATTTTCCACAAAGTGTATAGTCGAGAGTTTGGTATGGCGGGTGGCGAACCGTTTGGTGCCATGCTCTGCAACTATGCAATTGGTCTAACGCCGAAACGTTCTGGTAAGGATGATCTTCGGGTCTTGTCCGGGCTTGCTTCGGTTGCGGCAGCGAGCTTTGCGCCTTTTATTTTTAATGCAGACCCGTCTTTATTGGATTTAGATGATTTCTCGGCTATGCATTCTCAGTTAGATTTAGATCGTACCTACCAGCAAGAGTCTTTTATTCGTTGGAAAGCCTTACGGCAAACGGAAGATGCACGTTTTATTGGGCTAACCTTACCTTATCTCTATCTACGTAAAACGTATCGACATGACCGCTTTCGCTCGGATGGGTTTGTCTATCGTGAAGGGATTACTAAACGCAGTGACTACTTAAAAGTCGGCGCTATTTTTGCTTTAGGTACCGTGATGGCGCGCTGCTTCTCGAATACTGGCTGGCTGGCCGAAATTACCGGTAAACGGTATTTCGGCGGAGGAGTTGTACCGGGTTTAATGGCTCATAAATCCGCAATCGATGGGCAATCACAGATCGCTGCCGAAGTGATGGTTCCTGATGCGTTAGAGCGTTCTTTGTCCGAGCATGGGTTTATACCGGTTTGCTATTCGGTTAACAGTCCTAATGGCATATTTTACAGTGCATCATCTATTCAAAGTCCGCTCTATTACAATACGGCGCAGGCTAGGGTAAATGCGCGTTATTCCTCTATGTTGCAGTATGTATTGTGCACATCCCGCTTTGCGCATTACATGAAGGTGATCGTTCGAGATCAAGTAGGTGCCTTTTCGACGACGGAGGAGTGCCGGCAGTTTTTACAAAACTGGGTTATGAATTATGTCATGTCTACGGATGAAGCCAGTGATGTCTTGTTAGCACAATACCCTTTGCGAGAGGCGCGGGTCAGTGTACGAGAGCAGGCGGGTGGCAGTGGTTCATATACGTGTGTGGCGCATTTAAAGCCGCACTTTCAATTAGAATCTATAGAAACATCGATTCAGTTTAGTGCTGAAGTCGTATCAAACAGGGTGACAGGATAGATATGGATATCAAAGGAATTGGTGAGTTATACAAGGCGGGTGACTTACAGGCCGCATTACTGCACTCAAAAGCGTTTGTGCGCGACAATCCCGAAAATGACGAAGGTCGCGGTTTACTGTTGCAGCTTTACCTCTTTGCCGGGGAGTTAGAGAAAGCTAAGAAGCAGTTAGAGTTTTTAGAGTTTCAAAAGAAGGATGACCTCCCGTCATATATGACGCTTAAAGTGATTAGCGAAATGATTGACTGCGAGATTCAGCGTAAAGCCTTCTACAAAAAAGCGAGCAATGAAGTCCCTGCGCTGTTTGAAGAGGACGCCATATTTTTATCCGAAGCCCACTCGTTGATTACAAAATACCAAGCAGGATCGTTAACGACAGAACAAGCAGAAATAGTAACGGCCAAACGTCCTGTATTACCTATGGTTTGCCAATTACATGATGAAGAAATTCGCGGTGAGTTAGCAGAACCCGATGACTTAACTGCATTTGGCTTAGAAGTTTTTTCCGCGAGAAAGGGGTATGCCTGGGTTGCTTGGCAAAATATAGCGTCAATTGAGTTTCATCCGTATGAAAAACCGATGGATTTAATGTATCGACGTGCTGTTATTAAGCGCAAAGGAGATACAGAAGAAACCGCACCGCTTCAGGCTTACGTTCCCGCCATTTACGCCAATACCTCAACAGGTGATGTGGCCGCGTCTATGGGGAGAACCACCGATTGGCTTTCTGATGATCAAAGTGGGCTGGTTACTGGGCTAGGGCAGAAATGTTTGCTTATTGGTGACCAACTGGTGCCCTTACTGCAAATTAGTGTCTTGACCGCTGTGGTGCCATCCTAGAGCGAGTCGATCATAGTTATTCAGACGTAGTCACTTTATCGCAAAAAGAGGTAAGCCGGGTGGTAGATACTGAGCACTTTCAATCGTCCTTTATGCAGCAAATATTGGACTATGAGCCTGACAGACAAGCCGATCGGTATCACAATCCCGCGGCACGTTATCGCGCTTATAAGGAGTCGGTCATGCGGGATCTCGAAAACCTGCTTAACAACCGTAGTCGTTTGAATAGTGCTGAGTTATTAGAAGCCGGGGAGTTGTTATTGACGTATGGCGTAACTGATTTTGCACATATCAACATCGCAGCATTAAGCGGACGAGAAGCGTTACGACGAAAAATTCTTGATGCTATTCGTATTAATGAACCAAGGCTCAGTGATATTCGAGTGGCACTACTGGACAAACAGGATGACCCTAATCGACTTGGTTTTCGTATAGAAGCAAAATTGCGCGTCTATACCGATGCCGAACCCGTTATTATTAGCGCATCGTTCGAGCCTGCCCGCAAACAATTCAACTTTCAGTCTGACGTACGATGAAACAATCATTAGTAGACTACTATCAGCGTGAGCTGAATTATTTAAAACGCCGTGGGGAAGCATTTTCTGAGGAATATCCTAAGATTGCTGCGCGCCTCCAAGTTAATGATGATCTAGCACGAGACCCTCATGTAGAACGGATTATTCAAGGGGTGGCGTTTTTAAATGCACGTATTCGTAAAAAGATAGAAGATGATTTCCCTCAGCTATGTCAAACCTTGTTGGATGTTATGTATCCGCATTATTTGCGGCCTTTGCCTAGTTACTCGATTGTTAGTTTTGATCCTGAAAAGGATTTAATGTCGAGAGCGAACATCAAGCAAGGTGCAGTAATAGAGGCGGATGTTGACGAGCATTTTGCGTGTCGGTTTAAAACGGTTTACCCCGCCGATGTGTTACCTGCAAAGGTTAGTAAGGCCGTACTTCAAAGCTATCCAGCACAAGCGCCCAACCCCGGTCAGGTGACTGATCTAGAGTCGGTATTACGTTTACGTTTAACGACGAGCAATAATGATGCTGTTTTTGAAAAAATAGATTTTGATAAATTACGTTTTTATATTAAAGGTAATCGGCATTACAGCTTTGCCTTATACGAACTCATTCATAACCACACGGTATCGATAGCGGTTGCTAAGAACGACCATGATCCCCGTGCTATCTTTTTAAAGCCAGATGATGTGCTGTTTCAAGTAGGTTTTAATGAAGATGAAGGTGTATTGCCGTACCCTGAACAGTCGTTTATTGGCTATCGATTGCTTACTGAGTACTTCGCCTATCCTGAAAAATTTCTATTCTTTGATCTGAAGATTAGTGAATCCGTTAAAGCGGCCATAGAAGGTCAGCATATGGAGCTGTTCTTCTACTTCAACAAAAGTGTACCGGATATTGAAGCCACGGTTGGAGCGAATAACTTTGTGCTGAACGCGACACCGGTCATTAATTTATACGATCAGTTTTCAGAACCAACAAGACTGACCCACAAAGATTATGAATATCCGCTGGTTGCTGATGCACGCAATCCAGATAAGGTTGAAATCTACAATGTAGAAGCGGTCTCCATCACGACTGATCAAGACAAAATCGAAGTCATAACCCCCTTTTTTGGTATTGCTGAAATGCCGCAGTCGGACTCTACCGAGGCTCGTTGGCATTCACGACGAGAGGAGATAGAGTTTGGCAATACGCGCAGCCAATCTCATCTGTCATTAATCAATATTGATCCTATTTTAAAAGAGCAGGGTGAGGCCGTAGTACTGACTCAGCTGCGGTGTTTTAACGGAAGTTTACCTAAGCGGTTATCGCAGACTCACAGTCAACCCAAGCTTATACTCAGCTCGGGCGCATCAGCGGTAGGGCGTATTAAAACAGAGATTCCTTTTACTGATGTGATAAGACCGCGTTTAGACGACGACATATACTGGCAGCTATTGTCTCATCTAAATCTGAACTACATCTCGCTTACAGAAGGCAGCCAAGGGACGGCAGCGTTAAGGAAAATCCTAGCCCTTTATAACGTAACCCGTCATCAGGAGAGTAGCAGCGTTGTTGAGGCTGTGGCTATTACCGAAGTGTCACCGGCAACTTTACGCATCGCTGATGCTAAAGGGATTCCCTTTTTCTGTCGTGGTAGTAAGGTTGAACTAACCTTAGATAAAACGAAATTCGCGGGTAGTAGCCCATTTTTGTTTGCGAGTGTGATAGAGCGATTCCTCGGGTTGTACACCCATATTAATTCCTTTGTGCAGCTTTCAGTGGTGTTAGGCGATAAAGAGCATGAGCTAAAATGTTGGCCACCGCGTGCAGGAGATCAGTCATTACTATGACGACAACTGTTTATAGCCCGCCAGCGAATGCCTTACCTGATATGCAATTCTTTCAGTTGCTTCGGCACTTGGAGTTAACTGCTCGTACCCATGAGAACCTATCCGCTGGTGCTATAGGTCACGACTTGCCGCTAAAGAAAGAGTTTGCGGATTTTACCGTTGTGCAGTCGGCTGTCTTTCCGGGGAGTGCTTGCACAAAAATTGATCATTTGGATCATGGTGACTTTTCACAAAGTCGATTGCATATTGCTTGTTTTGGGTTGACGGGGCCATCTGGTGTGATGCCTATACATTACACCGAATTATTAAGCAGTCGTGCGCGCCAAAAAGATACGGCACTTAAAACCCTATTAGATGGTTTTAATGCGCGAGCAGTCAGTTTTCTATATCGAGCATGGCAAAAAAATCGTTTGCCAATCATGCAGGAACACCTTACTAAAGCGACAACCCGTGTTGATGTTGATCCTGCAAAAGCAATGCTTAAAGCTTATGTGGGCTTATCTGAAGAAGATAAAGAAAAAAGTATCAAAACGGATACAGAATCGCTGGCGCTCTATTTTTCAGGGTATTATAGTAAGCGTCCTCGTAATGCCGCTGCCTTGAAGAAAATTATCAGCAGTGTGTTGGAGTGTCCAGTGACGCTTCATCAATTTTATGGGCGTTGGTTTGATCTCGAACCAGAACAAAGAAATACAATTGGATGTAAGAATGCCACGCTAGGGAAAGATTTTGTTATTGGCAGCTCTGTTTTTGAAGGGTCGTGTAGTTTACGGATACAAACCGCGCCAGTCTCGCTTGCTGACTTTAAAAGTTTGCAACCAGACCAGCCTAAGTTCCTCATTCTCAAAGAGCTTATAAACCTCTATGTAGGTCAAGATTATTTAATTGATTTACAAGTGGTCCTCAAGGGCGTTGAAAAACCACCCTTTATTCTCGCTAATGACAAATCCTTACAGCAATCTCTCCGATTGGGCGAAGGACTGTGGTTAAGTGCTGCATCGAATCATCAAAACGTTGCTGATGCTATCTACGAAGTAAATCGGTAACAGGAAGGGATAATGAATCAACTTGGACGATACGAATTAAAAGAAATGATTGGCGAAGGTGCAATGTCGCAGGTGTATAAAGCCTATGACCCCGTCCTGCAACGGACCCTTGCTATCAAAGTACTTAAGCCGGAATTCTCAGAAGATAAAGAAAGACTCAGTTTCTTTCTAAACGAAGTACATGTGTCAGGTAAGCTTAACCACCATAACATTGTCCAAATTTTTGATGTGGGCTCTGTTGAAGAAGTGCCTTTCATTGTGATGGAGTTTGTCGATTGCCAGAGTCTTGATGATTGGATGAAAGAGCAAACTGAAATATCCTTGGATAAAGTGACGGATATTATGGCGCAGCTAACGGCTGCTATAGAATATGCGCACAGTAAAGGCATTATTCATCGTGATATAAAGCCCAGTAATATACTGATTGAATCAAATGGTCGTGTTCGCTTAACCGACTTTGGTGTGGCTTATCTACATGAGCAAACCGAACTGGATCAGACACAAACGATTGTAGGTACTCCGTTCTATATGTCGCCAGAACAGCTCGCTGGTGGCGTACCCGATAGCCGAAGTGATCTCTACTCTATTGGTGTGGTTTTTTATCAATTAGTCTTTGGCACCCTACCATTTGAAGCGTCTAGCATTCGAAATTTAGTGGATCTTATTCAGAAGTCAGAAGTAGATCTAACGGCGTCGAAGTGTCCACATGCTATCAAGAAAGTTATTCGCCGTTTATTACATAAAAAACCTACTTTCCGTTACAACAGTGCAAGTGAGTTGGTTAAACAATTAAACGCGCTGAGTGTGGAGCTATCGACAAAGGACCCTAAATGGTCTGAGAAAATCACATCAACGTGGCGTTATACCGCCATTGTTGCGACTGCGTTAAGTACGCTGTTGGTGGCCCTGCTCGCTTTCACGTTGAATGATTTATCGGCTAGCTTATCTGAAGTGTTAGGGAGTTATGGCCGAATGCTAGTGCAGCAAACTAAAGATCAGGTGGATGAGCCTTTACTGTTGGGTGATGACCTCGCTTTAAGTATAACGGTTGAGCGTTTATCTAAGAATGATGAAATTGAATACCTGTATGTTACGGATCATGAAGGGTTAATTAAAGCCAGCAAACGACCCGATATGATGGGGCAAACGTATCGTCCACCACTAGACTTGGTACGTCTTGAACAGGCTCAGAATGTTAATATTTTCCAGCTAAAGCGAGATGAATTTGGCAATCGTATTTATCACTTAACCTCGCCTATTGTGTTTAACGGTAAAGAGATAGGCGCAGTAGTGATGGGATTGTCAGCTAACTCTGTGGCTGATGTATGGACAAGAACGGCGTGGTCGTTGGGGCTTTTTATCTTAATTGCCTGCGTCATGATTACAGCAATTGTTTACTACTTGTGCCGTTTCTTTACGCGCCAATTTGGGCAGTTAGGACAAGCGTTGCAAAGTCTGTATGTGGGGAACTATTATACGAGGCTGCATGTCGATAGAATCGATGAAATAGGTTATGCCAAACGTCAGTTCAATGAACTGGCAGAGCAAATGGAGACCTTTATTCGAGAGTCTGATCCAGACTTTGAAGAAGAAGAATTACCCGAAACAGAAATCGAAGAATCTGAAGACAGGACTGTCGTAATCAGAAAAACAGAGGATGTTAAATGAATACTCGCGCGCTCATCGGCAAACTATCAGTAACGAGCCTAGCGGCCTTTGAAAAAGCAGCTTCACTAGCGGTGACACAGCGTCATTATGCTATTGAAATTGAACACCTTGTTTTAGCGTTAATACAAGAAGAGCGTACAGGTGTTCGTTCATCTTTGAAAAAATATGGCGTAAATACGGATCAGCTTGAAGGCGACATCCTCATCCGCTTCGAATCCTTTGAAAAGGGTCATACGAGTGCGCCTTCTTTTTCGCCTAATGTTGTCGAATTAATACGAAAAGCATGGTTATTATCGAGCTTAGAGTACGGTGAGAACGAAGTCGTTGGCATCGCCGTGATGGTCGCTTTATTTAAAGATGATGCGATGAACTTACAGGTAACTTCCCGTCTGAAGGCTTTTAGTCATTTTGATGATACCGATTATGTACGTAACGGCCCTAATCTCATAAAGCTTGAGCAGGCTACGCATACAGGGGCTTCGTCGGATACTTCTGAGAGTGACGAGGCGTTTTCTGCGCCGGCAGCGGCCAGTAAGCAAGCGCTTGATGCTTACACGTTGGACTTAACAGCACGTGCACGTTCTGGTGATTTAGATCCTGTCGTTGGTCGCGAAGCAGAGATCCGCCAGCTTATCGATATTTTATGTCGCCGCCGCCAGAACAATCCGATACTAACGGGTGAAGCGGGTGTTGGTAAAACCGCGGTTGTTGAAGGTTTAGCGCAGCGTATTGTAAATGGCGAAGTACCTGATTCGCTGAAAGAAGTCGACATTCGCATACTTGACTTAACTTTATTACAGGCCGGTGCAGGTGTTCGTGGTGAGTTTGAAAACCGGTTAAAATCGGTCATCGATGAGGTAAAGCAGTCGCCTAAGCCCATCATTCTCTTTATTGATGAAGCTCATACACTGATTGGTGCCGGCAATTCGGGCGGTCAAGGTGATGCAGCCAATATTCTGAAACCGGCGTTGGCTCGTGGTGAGTTACGAACCATTGCCGCGACTACATGGGCTGAGTACAAAAAGTACTTTGAAAAAGATGCAGCACTGACTCGCCGTTTCCAAGTGGTAAAAGTTGAAGAACCAGAACCAGAACAGGCTATGCGCATGTTACGCACATTACAGCCAGCCTTTGAAAAGCACCATCAAGTACTGATTTTAGATGAAGCTATTCGCGATTCGGTGTTGTTATCTAAGCGTTATATTTCGGGTCGTCAGCTCCCGGATGTATGCGTTTCTGTACTTGATACGGCCTGTTCGCGCGTTAATTTAGAACTGCACAATACGCCGGCTGCACTGGATGACCTGCAAGCATTAGAAGATCAATATCAGAAGCAACTGAACAGTGCCGAGCGTGAAATAGCGCTTTACGGTGGTGACGTTAAAGACGTTAACAATCTAAAGGAAAAGTTAGCGCTACTGAGTAGTGAGAAAGCTGATATTGAAAGCCGTTGGTCGCAAGAGAAACAAGCGGTTGAATTAGTGCTCGAATTACGATCAGCGATTAGTCACGGCAATCAAGATGAATCAACACGTGAACAATTAGATGAAGCCATGTCGTCACTTGCAGAAATACAAGGCGAAGCGCCTTTGATTCGCCCGCATGTTGACGCACAAGTCGTCGCTGAAGTTATATCATCTTGGACAGGCATTCCTGCAGGCCGCATGATGTCAGGTGAAGTGCAAAAGGTACTGAACGTACAAGATGAACTGAAAAAGCGGATTATCGGTCAGGACCATGCATTAGATGCAGTCAGTCAAAGTGTACGCATTTCTAGTGCTAAGTTAAAAGATCCTAAACAGCCGATTGGCGTGTTTATGTTCTGTGGTAGTAGCGGTGTGGGTAAAACAGAAACGGCGCTGGCGTTAGCTGATCTGTTGTACGGCGGTGAGCAAAACATGACCGTGATAAACATGTCAGAATTTAAAGAAGAACATAAGGTTTCTTTGCTGATGGGATCTCCTCCTGGCTATGTCGGCTATGGAGAGGGGGGTGTATTAACCGAAGCCGTCCGTCGTAAACCTTACAGCGTTATTTTATTGGATGAAATGGAGAAGGCGCACCCGGGTGTTCAAGATGTGTTCTATCAAGTCTTTGATAAAGGAGCCATGAAAGACGGGGAAGGGCGCGATATCGATTTTCGTAATACATTAATCATCATGACCACAAATGCCGGAACCGAAACGATTTCGCGTGTTTGCTCAGACCCCGATACTGCACCGTTACCCGACCAGTTGGAATCTTTGGTTAAAGACGAGTTGCTGACCTACTTTAAGCCCGCATTTTTAGGGCGGACCCGCTTAGTACCCTTTATGCCATTACATGACGAAGTGATGGCGGGGATTGTTCGATTACAATTAAATCGAGTCGGACAACGTCTTAGTGACCAATACAGTGCAGCATTTACGTACAGTGACGATGTTATTAATACGATTGTCGCCCGTTGTAAAGAAGTGGACACTGGCGCTCGTAATGCAATCCACATTATTAACCGTAGTCTATTGCCCGAGATCTCAATGCGAATTTTAGAATCTATGGGTGACAGTCAAGCATTGGCGTCGGTACACATTGATGTTGATGACCAGAGTGAATTTAGTTTTAACCTTATTAGAGGTGAGCAGGATGCAGCACATGAATAATACGCGTAAATTACTGACTGTATTAGCACTTTCCAGCACGTTAGCTAGCGGCGCTTATGCGGCAGAGAAGAGTGCAGGTAGCCAAAATTTCCGTTTTGCTTTGCCTGATGATTACGCCGTTGTGCAGCATCAGGTTAATCCGGCGTTGCAAGGCGGCAGTGTGATTTTTGCCCCCGCTGGAGAAACCACGCCGCAGGAGCGTATCTTACGTCTACAAACGTATCCTGCCGAGTACTACCCAGAATCTCTTTCGGCATTAGGGACATCGAAACCGCGCGAGTTTCTTAATATGGTTATCGAGACACAATTACAAACTAAGTGTGTCAGCTCTACTGTAGATTCTGGAAAAGTAAGGGAACAAAATGGTGAAACGCGCGTCAATTGGTGGACTAGTTGTGAATTGATAAGTCAGCCGGGTCAGTTTGAATTTGAACGGGGTCGGATGTTCTTATCGGACACGGGTGCTTATTTTATTAGCCACATTAATGAATCAGGTAATAAGAGCCATCAGTTTGCTCGTAATGAGATTAGGTGGTTCGATAAGTATCTGTATAACAGTGGTTTTTGTACATCAGGTAATGATTGTGGCGAAGAGGGCGCATTAATTCCTCAACTATTTACTGAAAAGTAGCAAAACTAGGTATTTTTCGATTTTTTTTATAGAAATTAATCACCTATTATAGCGCGTGTCTTAGCCACCCAGACAATGGTAAGAAAAGGATGTCTTCCATTTGTATCGCAGCACAATGCCGTGAGCAGTGCTGATATCCTTTTTATGCCGTGTTTTCTGGAAGTAGTCCATGGCGGACGACTCATGCTTTAACTGGGGAACACCCTTTAATTGAGCTTAGCTGTATATAGCCTAGTTAAAGGATTTTTAAGTGCAGGGGTTTTCTCTGCATTGTAAATTTGTCAAAAAAAGGAAGTGTAAACTCATGGCGATTTATTTGAAAATTGATGGCGTTGATGGTGACGTTACTGCAGCTGGCCACGAAAACTGGGTTGAGTGTGACTCAATGGAATGGAGCGTAACGCGTAGCCTGAGCACAAAACCAGGTCAGGGAAAAGACCGCGAATCCACTACTCCTGTTGTAGGCGAAATTACGCTAACAACTAAAATGGATAAGACTTCCCCTCTGTTTTTTGCTGAATCTTGTGTAGGTCAGGGTAAAACTGCAAAAATCCATATGGCTCAAACGAGCTCTACAGGTATCGAAACGTACATGGAGTACACGCTGACGAATACACTGATCAGCGGTTACAACGTGATGAGCAACGGCGATCGTCCTGTTGAAGCTATTTCTCTCAACTTTACTAAAGTAGAGATGAAGTACACTACGTGGAACGAGCAGCATCAGCCAGAAGGCAGTGTGCCTGCAGGCTACGACATTGCTACAGGCGTTCGTCTGTAACAGTTTAAAAAGCGCAGTGGTTTAGGCTGCTGCGCTCTATTTTTAACCAAAGGATGTCAGAATGATTAGCAAGGAAGAGCTAGAAGCATTATTGGGTAACCATATATCGAGCCACTGCGATCAGAATTTGATTGCAGATAATTTAAATCATTGTGCTCATTTTGTTTCTCATGTCATGGGATATGAATTTGGTTACCAATGCGGGAATCAAACACAATCTTCTGGCGAAGGCGCAACGATTCGGGTTCAAGAAGTGTTTTCTCGTTGCCCTAAAGTGGGCCTATGGAGCGATAAAGGTGCGTGCCTTACATCCTGCTTAGCTTTCGTTACTAAAAAAAGTAATGTTGATCTTGTCCGTAAAACTATGTCGAACGTACCTCGTAAGCATATTGGTATTTTCGCAGGTGGTTATATTTATCATTACTCAAATTCTAAAGATGAAGTTGTTAAGCAAACGCCAGCTCAGTTTGCTAATCATTATCAAGGAGCAGACTATGCTGTTTTTTATGGCACATTTATCAATTAAGCGCTTCACAGGTGCTATAGCTTTGTTGATAAGTGCACAAGTGGCGCTTGCTCATGATAATGCTACGACGCATGAAGCTCTGTCTTTACCGACGCATACTGAAATATTTGATCTTTTGATGCAGCAGAGCGATCAATCAGTGAAGTTAATAAGCTCCTGTCAATCAGTGGGCAATACAGGCAGTAAAACTGTTCAGAATATCTTAGGTTACTATTTGGCTGTTTTATCAGAAGCAGAGAAATCGCGTATACATGTTAAGAGTCATCATGAGTCAAATAATATTCGCGTTACCGTTAATTTCGAAGTGGTAGATGATGAGTCACCTTGGAATTATGGCTTTCAGTTTAATGTAAACAACCACGAAGGTACCTGGAATGCAGTTGATGACAGCCTTATTTGTGTAGGTATGTAAGGTACTATCAGGGGGGTTATTGATGTAGCAAAGCCCCAGGCATTGACGTATGAGCTACTTTTACTATTTTGATGTACAAGGAAGTATATGGCTGACTTTAAACAGCAAAGCCGCCTATTAGCAATCGATACACCGTTGGGTGACGATGTTCTGTTGTTAACTCGCATGGAAGGTGAGGAATCCGTCTCAGCACTTTATGGTATTGAGATAGAAGCCTATTCTTTACGGAAAAATATCACACCGGCCGAAATTGTG
>Ga0115007_10001251_pt1 | contig 16459 bp, 7 predicted proteins | sample ArcOceMetagenome_2_FD_87166 | JGI IMG/M metagenome (GOLD analysis project Ga0115007, IMG submission 87166) | Marine eukaryotic phytoplankton communities from Arctic Ocean - Arctic Ocean ARC135M Metagenome | ecosystem: Environmental > Aquatic > Marine > Oceanic | place: Arctic Ocean | collected... | reverse complement strand
GCTAAGACGGATATCAGCGTTTCATTTGAGTTTACTGTAAAGGACGACGCATGTGACTGTAAGTCGGTTAACATTTTTTGCATCCGATCCCCTCTAGCAGCACTATTAACGCGTTTTTGGACACCTCCCGCCACCTTATCAGCAACACCTCCTACGTTTTGATTAACAACTGTTAATGCACCGGCAATAATTCCATCCAAACCTCCCAACGACTCAGATCTAACCTCAATTGCTGCCACCAAACGATTACGTACCGAATCTCCAAGTTCGATTGATTTCAGTCTCGCTACAGCAGCATCACCTTCTGTAAATGCTTTTGTAAATTTCGATCCAATTTCTCCCGCCCATTGTAACTGATCCTTACTAAACAAATTTTTCGCTCGTGCCTGAATTCGACTAGCACCGTCCAAAAATATACCAGCCGATCGTGTATTCATTAATCGTCCTGTTGCCTCCTGCCATGCAGCTGTTTGTTCGTTGACAGTATCCAAAAGACTACTTAGGGTCCGATCGGTCTTAGCAGCCTCCGTCCAACTGTCGAGCATACTCCCGAAGTTGTCATTGAGTGATTGTCGTATGGCCTTAACATCGTCAGGATTTACCTTTGCTTGTTCGAGAACAGTTTGCATTGCAACCAGTGCAGCCTTTCGTGATTTAATCATAGTTTTCTTGTACAAGTTTTTTTTGTTTCCATTTTCATCTTCTATGCTGCCATCGTCATCATCACCATCGTCGACTATTCGTATTCCTGCATGTTCTAACGCTGTTCGTGTCTTCCGAGGAATTTCATCTTGCAACAATTGTTCTAACCGTTCCTTTCCCTTTTCCAATAGAACTGTCAAATCTTCCGTTTTTAACAGTTCTATCAATTGTTGAGCCTCTGGAGTTTCAGCCCTTTTCTTTAGTTTTACTGCAATCTTGTCACTGGAATCAGATACAGCGTTTTTAAGTTTTTCCGCATGTGCTTCCGGATCGGTAGATGCCGCTGTCGTTGCTGTTGACTTCACCTTATCTAAGTCTAGGCCTATTTTTTGCGTTTGTTCTTTCAGATATGGTGTTGCCTGTTTTGCTACGTCGGTTACATGCTTTTGCAATTCTTTAACTTCCTCACGGTTGTAGTTGTCACTTAAAAAGGTTTGAGTGGCTGATGCTGCTTTATCGGCTCGTCGTATCAACTGCATCAAAAGAGGATAAAATTTGGCACAAGGTGCGACTTCTGATAGTTCGTTCAAAGAAACCTCCTCGGGCACTAATACTACTGCCGTAATGGATTCTTCATCTGCGGCGAGATTCGTCGATACAATCGATAGTCGAGACAAACGCTTGGTTGTTGCGCCCACCTCATTGATTTTGTGATTTTCTTTCTTGTTTTTGGCTCTGCTCTTTGACGACACAACAGGAATAATTCGATACACTTGTCGATCAGAATAATAAGCTTGTACCAAATAATTTTCTTGGTGACCCTCTTGTTCGTTATTATCATCATCTTCAATTGTCGTTTTCTGTATCCCTGTCTGTTTTTTGGTAGTTATCATTCCAGGCGCTGCAGGTAGTTTCTTGAGCAAGGTTTCAGGACGTAAACTAGCAACTGACGATGATCCAATCGATCGTCCTGGGACCCTCCACAGCAATACTCGATAAAACGCGGACGAAATATCATCACTATTGTCGTCCCCTTTCTCAACTTTCGATGATAATGGTCGGGCAACGACTACCCCAACACCGTATGTGGTCTCGACAACATCTCCCGGGGAAAATGATTGAATATCGGTCATCTTTAGAAAAAAAATAGTATAAAGAACAGTATCCAGTTAAGTTACATGTATTGGAATCGTAGAGCGCACACAGATGCTACTGCTCTATTGTACTACCAGAGCTAGCTAGCTATAGTAGTTTGTTGTATTGACGAAGAGGAGAGGTATGTTTGTTGTACTACTTCTTAGTACTACTACTAGTACTATACAGTAGTTGTAATTGTCCGAAAAGTTCTCATGATCGATTTGGGGGAGAGAACAATCAAAAGTACTCCAGCTACTTCACTCCCCAAAATCAAAAATCAAAAAATCTTTCTCCATTTTTAATACACTGTACCAGATTTTATAGAAAAAAAGAAAAAGCTCGAGTCTCTCATATCTCATAACAAATAACACAACAGCAAACACCCTTACAGACAGCTTTATCAAGTTGCAAGTGTCTGTCTGTAGATTTCTCAATCGACCACTCACTCATTTTACATTACTAATTAAGATTATATAGCTGAAATGTGCTGCGTCTCACTGAGAAGAGAGAAATGAAGGACGACGTTCCCTTCACGACGACGATGACGATAAGAAGATTTCGCTCACGGATGGTTACTTTACGTCTTATTTCGATGACAATGACGATGTCTGTTATACTACTACTATCGCAACAACACCAACAAATTCTATGGTGTCATGGATTACTACAACCTACGATAACTCCTAGTCCTACATGTACTACTACTACTAATACGAGAAGGGAAATTTTTCGTTCATTACTCGGTACTTCAATTGCTGGTGCTGCCACTATTACTGCGACAATCATAACACCGACATCATCATCATCTGCTGCTACAACAATAATATCTAACGATCGCCCTTTCATCTATTCGGGCACATGGATTGGGACATCTTTGAAGATCCAATCTTTGAATGATGCTGTACAGCAAGTAACTACTACTTCAAATAGCAATTCTGATAATACAAATACCAATACATCATTGTATTATTGGACTATGGGTAAATGGCCTGATCCAATATTACGTCGTCCCGCAAATCCAATTGATCCAAAGATGTGGTTATTAAGATCATCATCAACCAACAATCAAGAACAGCAACAATTACTACTGCAGAAAGCAGCGACGATACTACGAAATACAGCTCGACGGGAAGGGGCAGTTGGTCTTGCTGCACAACAATGCGGTGTAGATGCAAATATGATTTATTTATCTTCATCATCAGGAAGTACTGGTACTGGTAATAACGACGACGAATTAGTTTTTATAAATCCTCGAATTGTTGATCGTAGTCCAGAATCAAATATGAATGTATGGACAGAGGAATGTTTAGTCTTACCTCCAACCTTTCGAGCAACCGTTTTAAGAGATGATTGGATTGATATTGAGTATGATTTCTTATACGAGTTTCGTCGGTCATCATCATCGGTAATAACAGGGGAGGAGGTGATGACACCAGCAACACAAGGACGAGGAGGAACATCATCATCGTCAATGCCTATGAAACGACGTTTCTTTGGAGAACAAAGTCGTTGTCTTCAACATGAACTTGATCACGATCGTGGAATTTTAATAACCGATCATGTTGGTTTAGAAGAATTGGAGAATGACATGATGAGACAAATTGAGACCGATGAGCATACTCAACGGATGGCGTTGGCATATTCTAGAGAATAAAACAAAATTAAATTGATTACTAAAAATTATGCTGAAGCGTTAATTTGATAGTGGATACTAAATTAGTTCGTAACTAAAAATTTGAAATAAATAAAGATTATTTTCTGTTTCTATTCACATTCACAATCAATATCGGAATGAATGAATGAATCCCCCTTTTTCTTTTTTCCGATTAATTATACGATTGTTTTTGTTCCGTCGGGGAACAAAATAATTTTTACACCATCAGCACAATGTCTTTCTACTTGTCCACTGGAGTATTCGTACAAGACACTGCCATCCTTTTGTGTAATCTGAAGAACTTCCTCCTTGGAATGATAGTACGCTACCACACACGACGACGAAGGAGACGAACAAGTTACGTTCTTGGTTGCACCAAATCTTGTCTCTACATCCCCATTTCGGAACCGTGTTACTGTTGTACCGTCTGGATGAACTTCTTTAGAGGTTCCATTTCCGTAATCGATTAAGTGCCCACCACTCGGCGTCGTCCTTTTAATACGATGACTGCCATGAGACGAAACAGCAGAAGTTTCTGAGTGACTGACATTGCGAGATAATGCAATTCTGTTACTTTCGGGAGTCTTGTGTACAATACTGGGTGCCTCGTCCTTGTTGAATCTGCTGCTGTTGGCTTTATAATCCGATTGACTAGTAGTAGGATCGGCATTTCTTTGACTGCCAAGGGTTACACGCGTTACTACACCACCCTCCTTCACAATACACGCCAATTGTTCCTTCATGACGATCAATTGATTTGACAATTCACGAATTTGTTCATCCTGTTTTGCCATCAGCATATGAAGATGATTTTCGGTTTCGGATCGTGATGAAATCTTATGGTTGATTTCGTGGCGTAAATCATTAATTGAATCTTCGATAGCTTGATGATGCTGTTGTATAAATTCGGTTGACACGGGACTGTCGCCGGATACCGAAGCAGCTGATTGTGATTCGGTACGAATTAATTGTCGTTGTTCTTTCACCCATTGATTGACAGAGTCCTTTATGTCTTTGGCCCATTGTCTTGCCGATTCTCTTTCCTGACGTGCATCTTTCAAGGCATCAACAGCCGTTTGAAGAAGTTTCTTTGCACTTTCAGGACTGGTCAGCACTACTTTAGATTGTTCGTTTCGTTGTTGTTGTGGTATTGGAGTTCCAATATATGTACCTTTTATGTTATTATTAACGTTGTCGTTGGCGGTATCATTGCTGCTATAATCTCGACGACGAAAAGGATAGGGAGTTCCTTTTCGGTTAAAGTAGGTAGAATTAGTTGTAGAATCCATTTCCAATTCGCAATTATTATCACGGTCACCACTTGTAGTCATCGGAGTCGTCATCGTCACAGTCTTGTGTTCGTTTTCTTCTACGGAAGTACCATCATCTATAGGAACAGGAAGAAAGGAAATCGCTCTTCGAGCAGGAGTCGTTTGAAGCTGTTGAATGGAAGACTCGTATTTGCTTCCGATCCGGTCTTCTTCATTATTGTCTTCTTTTGCTGCTTTTTCTTCAATCCGGATACGACGATAATGAGGATAAGGAGTGCCCTTCCTGATAACTAAATATTTTCGGGAATAATCGAATTTTCTTTCTTCGTCATCATCGTTTTCAATTGCTGCATTATCATTTCCTTCTAATACGAGTTGAGAAGATTGTTTCGACTTGGATGGCGTAGCATCCTTAGAGACAGTCAGAAAGGAGATTGTTTTGGCTCTATCAGGTGATGGAACAATTATACCACTCTTTTGGAAGGTTGACAAGAGTCGAGGAGTTGATGATGCTGTTGTTCTTGTGGCCGTGGCCCCCGCACCACCCGCCACAGGTCCCATGATATCTTCCTCCCCAATCTCATCGTCCCCATCCTCACTTTTTGATATAGATAAAATCAAAGAAAGAGACTCATCGTGGAAATACAACGAGCCTTCTCGACAGGGTGGACTCCCCGCAGGTTCATCTCGAGTAGGTGGACTTCCTGAGGGATCTAAGATTTTGGACTGTTGTTTTCCTGCCTTGAGCTGGAGCTTGTTTTGTGGTGTATTATTCTTGTCTTTATTATTATCTTCAGCACTGAATCGATTCGTACGATCTCGGAGGACATCATCTTTAGATTTGTGATTGTTGTAAACACGCTCGCCATTGTCACTACTACCAAAAGGATCAAAAGGATGTGTATCGGTAGTAGAAAAACGTTGCTTGTTCGTGGACGGCGGAGTCGCCGTTGTCGCGGTTCCTTCCGACATCTTGTCAAAGGCCAAACCGTCAATATAACCAATCAATTCCTCTAGGTCGGTCTTCATAGCTTGTGTGACACTATCCGTGGGAGAAGGAGGGAGATGATTATTAGCAGAGCCATCACCGTCCGCATTCATGTTGTTCGAAAATTCGTTCATCGTTGTGTGCAAGTTATGATTACCGGAAGACGATACCATTGTAAGGATTTGTTTCGTCAACGATGGAGTGGATGGAGGAGGGGGTGGACGAGAACGAAGAGGAATCCTCTTATCTGTGTCATGAACGAACGAAGAAGTCGCCATCATCATGGAATTAATAACTATTGTTGAAATGTAAATGTCAGGAGGTGTCCAGTGCAAAATAAGTTGATGTTGCTTGTTGTTGTTGAGCAAGGGTCTTCGGAGGAGTTTATTGTAAATAATATTAGTAGTTGCAGATTGTTGTTGCATTCATTTATGCCATTACAACACCGCGCCAAAAAAAATCATAATTTGAATTTTTGGTCGCGCGCGCCCGCCAGACATGAAAACTCTTCACAAAAAAACAAATTCGAAACGTGAGATTGCTCATAAACAATCACAACACAACACAACACAATCACCAAACAACCAAACGAAGCACAAAGGGTCGCCATAGTGGATAGATTTCATTCTTCTCTAGCTCGCAATCCCATCCTAATTAGTACTTGTATAAGAGTACGGGACACAAGATGCTGAAGATCCATCAAGATGGAGGTGGAGTGGTCGCAACTGCCACATCTCGCAGCAAAGCTGTTTCCTTTGGCGTAGGCGAAAAACAACCTACTCGACACAATAATGGTAGAAAAGCACTAACACCACTTCGATCAAAAAACCGTAAGTCGGTCAATTCTCCGTATCCTAATAATAAAAATGACTCATCAACGCTGTTCAAATCACCATCATCGAAAACGACAACGACAACGACGAGTAATTCTTTTCGACAAGGTCTTAAAAAAGGATGTACGCCATCGTCGATCAAAAGTAAGATACGAAATAATGATAGACGTGGTGAGGAGAATGACACGATCACAGATACTACTGCTACTACTAGTACTCAATCGTTACAAAATCGATCGCAACAACAGCAACAGCCGAAGCAACTACCCAAGACGCCTAATAGCGCTAGTGCTTTGAGACGAGTTCTTCGTGGTACTTCGATTCAATCGGAAGAAATGCAACAGCAACATAATCATCCTTCGGAACAAATAGGGATAAGTCGTATGAATATTGATCCTGTAGTAGATAGTCAAAAACTTACTCTGGTCAATGCTAGTAGGTTGCGTTCATCTTCAGGGAATAACCAACAATCACTTCTTTCTCGATCGACAGTGACAGCATCAACCTCATCGTCACTTGTAGCTGGACGGTCACGACTAATAGGCAAAGGTGGAGTTGCTGCTACTGGAAGATCATCAATGATGAGTTGTTTAGGTCCTCCTAAACGAGTTGAACCAAAAACACCTAATTCCTTGTTACGGACCGAATTGGAAGACGAGGATGATGATTTTGATGAATCCTTGCTCATGTCTCCTCCACCAGGGGCCTTATGGAATGCCTTGAATATTTCGAGTGGTGCTGGTGCTGATGGTAATAATCGACACAACAATAGTCCTATGGTTACGACAGGTTTAATCATTGTATCACCACAAGCTGCGGAACAGATCCATACCTGGTCTTCTACCAAAAAGAAGTTATCGTCGTCACCTCTATCTGCCCATACCTCATCGTCCAAAACAAATAATAGTACAAGTACAAGTACGACGTCTCCAACGGTACCTCGAGCCCTGATGCAGACTCCACATGCCGTGGAAAAGTTGATTGCGACAACCAATTCTCCTTCGAACATTTCAAAAGTCGAACAAGCTACCACCATCGTGGAAGAAGCCATTCACACAACAGAGAAGGGCTCACATTGTGCAGTAGATGAATATTCGAATGAAGACAAGGTAGGCAAAAATTTGAGCGCATCTCCATCATCTCAGACATCACATGAGGGTGCTGGCATAGATGATGATAATTGTAAATCAGACCATGTAATTGAAAAGACAACTAGAGGCGGGATTGCGATGGCTTTAACCGACCTATTCTCTCCTAATAGCAATGGTAACAACTCACAACAGCAACAAAACCAACAGGAGAAGACAAAGATTTTTACGGAGAGTACACCCTTGTCGTCGTCGATACCTGCGGCGTTGCTGTCTAGATTGACTGCAAACAAGCAAAAATCTTCTTCACGACAGACCCAAAAGAAAGAAACCCGTATATTGTCGTCGATTCCAAAAGCGTCATTAAATTCGAGTAAGAATAGAAAGGATAAGAAAACAACAGCCCAAGACAAGACCAAAAGTTCCAATAAAATCACGACCAAACCTAGCAGAAATAACAAAGCAACGGATATGCCGAAACCATGGAAGACCTCCAAGACAAATAAATACGGAGCGTCAAACAATCTTGTAAAGCAATCGCCTATCGAAGAGAAATTAAGAGTAACAGATGTAAAACGAGGCACAGCGTTCACCGAAAGTATATTTGACCAGAGAGAGCCCAGAGGAGGCCTCGCGTTTGATGTTGGCTTTAATGATGTAGCAACAGAAAAATCCATGACGCCACTACCATCGTCAAGGAATAAAACGCTAACGGCAACAACTAATCCATCGAAAACAACGATCACCAAAGAGTCCAATCAAAATGACGTCTGGGCTGAGAGGCAATGTGAATCCTTTGTTGGATGGCTAAATTATACTTTCAACCCAGAGGAATTGGATATCATCAACGAGGGTAGTGATATTGCGGGTCTTCGGGCACTTTTGATACATCGTCGCCTTGCTGCTAGTCGAGCGAAGGCTTTTGATTTGTTTCGGGACGATTCCATGCACCAGATTCGAACCATAATTGTGAAAGAAATTGCACGTGGAAAACTTTCAATTCGTTCCGATCGTGATGTAACTGCAGATATTCAGCTCAGAAAGAAATTGGTTTCTCTCCTTCTTTCGTATACAACCCCTTGGCTTCGAATGGGATTAGAAGTTATGTTTGGGGAATGCATTGAGCCAGTACCTATCTCACAGAAAAGTCCTAAGGTAAGTTTTATTCTCTTCCTTTTTATATATCTAATAAGCTGGACATGTGTAGAATCTCGAATCTTATCTTTTCCGCTTTCTTTTAACCTAATTTGAAATAAATGAATTCGTGGAATAGACGTATTTGGGCCGAATGAAGCTTTCTCTGGAGATTTTTATGAAAAAGCGTTTCCTATCTGACGACTTCACATTAGAAAAGTTTACGAAAGGTCGCTGTAATGTTCCGTCAGGTATATTTGAAACGCGATATAAAGCACAAATGAGAAATCTAGTGTTATCAAGAATCATGACTTTGGTATTCTTTCTAGATCGAGCGAAGACGGCAAACGTGTTAGACAAAATACCAAGATTATTTACCGTATCGTCTGAAGTGAAATCATCGCGTGATGTTCTTGTCACTATTTGCAGAGAATGCTTGTCTTCGGAGGGTGACGTTGTTAAACATCTTTCTCGAATTGGCCTTAAAATATCTTATGTTCAGGACCCAGTCGATGAAGTCAGCTTCAAAATCAGTAATTTGGCTACTGATCTACGCGATGGAGTCCTCCTAACAAGGCTTGCTGAAATTATTACAGCTGCATCGTTCAAAACGCTTATGTCGTCACTCCGCCTTCCAGTTGTGTCAAGATTGCAAAAGAAATTCAATGTAAATCTAGCACTTTCTAAGATCAAGGATTCTGGAATAACCATAGCAGCAGGGATCAATGCACATCATATAATGGATGGTCACAGAGAGAAGGTTCTGGTTCTGATGTGGTGTATTATTGCACATTGTTGTATGGAAAAACTGCTGCAGGGTAACCAAGTCGAGGAAGAAATTCAAAATGTCGCCCGGTCATCACAAGCTAGAAAGAAAATTGAAGGTGTATCTTGCACGGAACTTAAGCATGCTTCAGTTCAACAAAAAAATTGTGCTGCTAGTAAAGATTCCTCTCCAGATAATATCCTGAAGGATCTTTTGCTTCGCTGGAGTCAGGCTGTTTGCTCATCATTTGGGTTGGTGATTAGTGACTTAAGTGACTCTTTTGCGAATGGCAAGGCACTATGTTTATTGATACACTACTATCACCCTTCGTTAATTCGTGTCGATGACATCTTACCTACATCTCTAGAATCAGACTCTTCTCACGGCGACCTGAATCTAAACGCAACTCTATTTTCAGAAAACGAACGTGCTAATTGGAAGAAAGCTTCCAAAGCAACGCAAGAGCTTGGAGGAATTCCTGACATGATCCCTATATGTGATTCGAGAAACCCTCCAGACGAAAAATCGATGCTACTTTGTCTATCTTATTTATGCTCTCGTTTGATGGAATCAAGTCAAGAAATTTTTGCAACTATATTGATTCAGGCGTGCTATCGCAAGTATCGTCGCAAAATTATAATGGAAAAGAAAATTGCTGCTGCTGCGTTCATTTTTCGTATATGGACTCAAAACAAAGATAATTACTTCCGAAAACAAAAGCAACGATATACGGTTGCTGTTGCTACCTTAGAAGATTTTATTCTTTCCCATAAATATGCTCTGAAGCAAATGAAGAGAACAAGGTTAAAGAAGGAACACATGATGCATTCAGCAATCAATATTCAGAGGGTATTTCGAGGAAAACTTGGTCGGGATCGGCATTCTAAAATGTTGGAGCAAGAAAATGCCGTCATTCTTATTCAGAGCATCTTCAGGCAGCAACTAGCAATTCGATCGTTGAATAATAAAATTGCATTAGAAAACGCAGCCGTCACTATCCAATGTGCCTTCCGTCGTTATGCCGCACAGGAAGTGTTCTTTGATTACCGGTTTTACATCATTCAGTTGCAAGGTACTGTAAGGGGATATTTAGTACGAAAGGAAATGAAGGGAAGGGAATATGCAGCTAGTTTGATCCAGCAAGCATGGTGGTCTTATGTACTACATACTGAAACTGAATTGGCAGCAACATACTTGCAAAAGACCTGGCGAGGCATTCTGGGGAGACGTACATACATTGAATGTTCCAACCGTCGTAATGCGGCTTGTTCTATTCAAAAAATATGGAGGGGATATTATCAATCTTTGATGTATTTCATCGCTGTAGAATCATCGGTTGTGTTGCAGAAGATGACACGAGGTTTCCTGTCAAGGAAAGTTAATTCAATACGTATATACCACCAATCCACGACTTCAATCCAAAAAATATGGAGAGGATTTTCAGTCCAAGTCCAGTATCAGGTCGATCTCTTAGATATTTGCTCGGTACAGAGCTTGGCACGAAGATATATTGCACGAAGGGTTTATTCAAAGAGAGTCAATGCTCTCTCAGTTCTTCAGTGTGCATACCGCTGTTCTCTAGCACGACGCAAAGTTACAGTCAAAATTGAAGCTATAATTGAAGAGACACACTATAGACTTTTGACATCATCAGCTACAAAGATTCAGTCAGCTTATCGCGTAAAGAAGCTTCGATCTATGTTTGTACGATCGAAAAAGGCTGTGGTGGATATACAGAAATATTGGAGAGGATATAAAAGTCGTCGAACACATGAAACTCAATCATTTGCAGCAACTATGATACAATCCATCTGGCGACAATTTTGGGTATATAGTGACTACAAAATGTTCTTGAAAGAAAAAGAAGCGGCAGTTCTAATCCAAGCTTATGCTCGTCGAATGGTTACCAGGCGGATGATTGATGTCCAAAGTTCTTCAGCACGGATGATTCAGCGCCAATGGCATCGGCATTCGTTGTTTACATTAGAGACGTATTATGTCACAATGATTCAAGCAGTTCTGCGTTCTTATTGGGCTAGAACGCATTATCGTAAGCTGAAGAAAGCAGCAATTGTCGTGCAGAAAATAGCAAGAGTTCGTCATGCAAGAAAGGTGTTCGCGGTTGTACAAAATAAGCGGCAATGCGAAGATGCTGCTATCTCCATACAGAGAATTTGGAGAGGATTTTCAAAGCAAGTTCAGTTTCAAATGGAAATTTTTGATATAATCTGCGTTCAAAGTGTTTCCCGGAGATTTCTTGCTTCGAGAGCTTACCAGAGAAGTATCTCAGCTGCATCTACCATACAACGTGCATCTAGATGCGCTGCTGCAAGGCGCGAAAGATCGTTGAGAAAGCTTGTTCTGGATACTATAGTTATAAACTCGGTCATCACGCTTCAGACAATATTCCGATCACATACGATGAGATCCAAATTTTCGACCATGAAATATGCTTCAGTGGTTATTCAGAGGTGTTGGCAAGGACACGCTACCCGCAAATGCCTCGGCAAACTGCGTCGATGTGCAACCTCCATCCAAAGTAGCTGGCGTATGTATCAACTCCGTTCCAGTTATTTTTTGCTTTTAGAATCTGCTACAAAGATCCAGTCTTGCTGTCGTTTGTACTCCACAAGATCAAGATATTTGGCCCTGAAAGATGCAGTAATCGTCGTCCAACGTTGCTCGAGAGGATTTGCTGCAAGAGATAGTTTGATCAAACAATCTCGTGCCGCTACCATGATTCAAAGTAATTGGCGACGAACTTTCGCTCAAAACAATTACCTTCTGGACTTACTAGAAATGAGATCTGCGACAATAGTGCAAGCCTCTTTCAGAATGTATATGCGTCGTATGGATTATATGGTGATCAAATTCGCAGCCCAAACTATTCAAAAATATACAAGAGGTCTTCTTTCAAGGGTAGATCTTGCGGTCAAGCACTTTGCGGCTTCGGAGATTCAGCGAATTTGGCGTGGTTACTGTACCTACTCATTTAAAACGATACGTCGTTCTGCAATTAAAGTCCAGTCTGTAATGAGAATGGTTTCTGCGAAGAAGAAGGTTGATGAATTGAAGATTTTATACTGGGCAGAGAAGTGTTACAGAAATAGAAATGCTGTTATTATTCAAACTTCGTACAGAAAATACGTACAACGAAGACGAAGGAACACGGCCGCTATCGCGATTCAGGGAACGTTTCGGTTTTATTCACAATTGAAACGAATTCAAAGAGCTTCTCGCGGTATTATTGCACTACAATCGTCGTTCAGAGCAACTCGAATTCGCCACAAACGAAGTAAAAAAGTTGCTCAAGTCGCACGCCGCATCCAAGAGGAAACCCGACGAGCAGTACAAAATCCAACTATGCAGCTAGGATGGAGGACATCTCGAGCTTTAGAAATCTTACAGACCAGCCAAAGTCTTACAAAAATTATGGATGCTGTGAAAGAGTTAGAGGCTTCTACTCGTCTGTCAGTTGTTTGCTGTCAGGTTTTTACTTCCGTCAATGCGGCAGATATATTACTTCATCTCATTCAAAGTTGCAACAGAAGTGTCCCACATATGGAACTTAAGGAACATATCTTGCTCACACTGGAAAATGTTGCACAGTATCCATCGTTGGTTGGCTCTTTTGCGCATTACAAATACGCGGGGGTATTTTTAGATAACATCCAAGTTTTCAGAGACAAGGAAGGTATTTTTTGCCTTGCCGTGCTGTTGCTGGATCGCATCGCAAAGGCTAATCAGACTGACGTACCTCAGTTCTGTGCTAAATACGAGAACCTCAAACGGCTTAAAGAGGTAGTACGGGTGGTTGGTAATACAAGATCACGTTCTAGGAACGAGACAGAGAAATCAAAAAGACTTCGAAGGTATGGATTAGCAAAGCGAAACGACTACAATAGAGAAAAAGCGACGAGGATCCTTAAAGTCATGATATCTAATTTCACGAAGATCGAAATTCCTCGTCCTTCAACTCCAAAATGCGTCAAACAGTTCACCTTCGACTAATTTAAAGTTTTATTAAAATGAGATATTATTTTAATATTAGATAAATTTACTTCATTTTTTAGAAATGCTATCGTATATATGATTTTTTTCTTGCGGCTCGTTATCACACGGTTGTTTCTCTCGTGGAAAGAAGTCTTGCCTTTAATGAAGATTTAAATAGTCAAAATTATTCATCGTGGTTTTCTTCTTCTTCGTCGTCGTCGTCATCATCTTCCTCTTCTTCCAAATCAAGGAGTTCCAGTGATGCAATATTGCCTTCGTTCATATCAGTCACAACTCCACCGACTCCCCTTTGTGGGAGTAGCAATTCGCATAAATCAGTGGAGAAATTTTCTGAAACAATTCGATCTATGAAAAGAGCAGTTAGTTATTAATGAAAAACAAAAAAAGTAAATATTTCAAGGGTGAGTGAGACACACTAGAAACCATAGATTGTTAACTTTGAATAGAAATTTGCAAGAAGCTGAACTTACTGTGAGCAACGAGAACTTCCTCCTCGTCATACTCCTCTGCTAACGAAATCGGCACGATATTTCGACTACAGGTACTATCGACCTGTGAAGCATTCAGTAGCATGGAATCGAACGGAACAGCTTGCCACAAGAGTGAATCGTAAGTAGTAGTCCACAACTCTGTTACGGAGGATGACGATGAATTCTGGTAGATAAATCCAATCTTTTGTTTCCCTTCCATCCCACTTCCACTATCCATTCCAGATGAGAGTGAACTCTTTCCATCGTCTCCGTAAAATGCTATTTGAAGAATGTATCCTTCCGCCGGTAATATCAGCTTTGCGGTCAAATAATATGATATATCGTCCCTATCGGTGTCATTATCATCTGGATCTTTTTGCGTCCAACCAAGTGGGAGGCAAAATAATTGAATAATAGTTTTTGACGCTTGGGCAATTAGAAACCACTGACGACAGTTCTCCAAACCAGATTCAGGAGAAAGATTGGCATAACGGTTGCTTTTGTAGGAAATTTTTGGTAGAAAGTAGGTCCTTTCTTCTCCCTCTTCCTCGTCGTCCTCCCAAAAAACACTGCACGATGCTGAGTCACGACCGATACGACTATGGGTGGCAATTGCGCATTTCTCGTTGCTCGACGTACGAGGTAAAAAAATGTCTGAAGAGAAAGAAAGGGATGTAGGAAGAGGTTAGAAAAGGTTTCAGATACATCTTTTTTGACTTACTAACTAGTCACTTATGCAGAACTTTACCTTTCGAGCAAATCTGATTCGGCACATTCGATAAAGGGTTAGAAAATAAGGATTTTGTAGCGGCAAATGCTTGCTGAACTGACGGACAAACATTGGGGATCGGATACAGAATACCTCTCACTGAAGACGGACTTTGCGGGCGGGCAGACGATGGCATTGTCTCTGTGAGCATGTCCTGGGGTGTTTTAATATTTTCATTTTGAATATGAATAATAGAAGAGGGAAAGAATAGCTCATTTTAGTACATCAACCAGCAGCAACAACAACAATAACAATTCTCTGGATAACTAATCATTCGTTAGACTTCTAGTACCCAGTGTAAAGAAAACAACGAGAAAACTTACTGTCACTCTGAGATTCAAAAGAGTCTCTGATAAGCCAGTTTGGTTTTGGGGGGCTTTTCCCATCGTGGATGACGATAACAAAGATTCTTTCTGGCTTTTGTTAAGGACAGTTACAAGTCGCTCCATGATGGCTTGTGACACTCGACGTTTCTTAGCGTTTTCCCGTTGGACCGAATTTGGAGCAGTACCCCTTGCCTTGACCTGAGAACCAGCGTGTCTCAACCAGCCGCAAAAGTCTCTCACTAACATTCGACCTGATACAATAGATGTAATGACATTTTCTACACTTATCCACATTTGTTGACTTGCTTCAACCAATTCCTGAACCAATTGACTCTTGCTACTTATAGTTTCCTCGTCCCCATCAGTATCTGCATCGTCGTAAGCTGTATCGAAAAATTGTACAAGTCCCCCCAATTCTTGAATCTGCCATCCCAACGCCTGTGTCGGTCGTAATAAACACCCGATGGCTGTCGATTCAACGTTGCCCATCGAAGCCAATAGAGATCGTTCCATTCGTTGCAGAAGTTGATCGTTCATTTGTACCCCAGTAAAGAATTGATCCATAGCGTTAGCAATGGACGACGAATGAGTTACGTGTCCCATCATGATGTATTCCTTAATGACAGTCGATAGTGTCGTCGTGGTGATTGAAGTATTCCCCGTGACTTCATTATTCACATTTTGGTCGACTTCCACACCGTAATTACGTAGCAGGTTGGTCAAAGGTAACAACTTTTGATTTAGTGGTTTAAGACTAGTCTTCCAACTATCTGCTACAATAGATACTGATCGTTTGATCATCTGAAGATGAGCCGTAATAGACGTGTGGAGGGCAGCAATTTGTTGAAGAGCGTATCGATCTCGTTTCAAAAAGGGTGTGTGATATAATGTCAATAAATTGTTGGTAGAAAGTTCTGTGATTGATGAGGCAGCGTTGGCAATTGGAGTTGCAATGAGCCAATATGCCTTATAAAGTGAAGAGTAAGAGAGAGAGTTGATTATTTTGTTGTGAGTGAATTAATTTTGTATTTTCATGCGAGAGGGAAACGAGACATGTATGTGTACCTACCAAGTCGTTACTTGCGACCACCAAAGGCGACTCCATCGAACTCGCCGACGAGTTGGTATTAACAATACCGTTATTACATTTCGGCAGAGTCAAAAGTGGATATCTGCCGTGTAGATAAAGTCGATGTTCCATATCGTTCGTAGAGACACAAAGAACGCTTAATGGTGTTCGACATTCAGGCAATGATCCGCGTGCTGACAATGACGATTCCGCATCAACTGCCATACCCATTGATCCTCCTCCACCTTCCGTTCCATCATTGCAGTAATAAGCACTGGGGGGTAAAAACTTAGTAGAT
>Ga0115007_10001249_pt1 | contig 16467 bp, 10 predicted proteins | sample ArcOceMetagenome_2_FD_87166 | JGI IMG/M metagenome (GOLD analysis project Ga0115007, IMG submission 87166) | Marine eukaryotic phytoplankton communities from Arctic Ocean - Arctic Ocean ARC135M Metagenome | ecosystem: Environmental > Aquatic > Marine > Oceanic | place: Arctic Ocean | collected... | reverse complement strand
TTAAAAAAACAATTTACGAGTACATCAGACAATGTGTGATGTAGTAAGCACAGTCTCTCGGCCCTCGGTACTACTGTACTGTACATGTATGCATACAGTACAGGTGTACGTCCCTTTTGATTCAAATTTGAGTCGAGTTCTATTATAATTATATCATGGTGGTACTACCAAATTCACCAGCCTACCAGTGAGTCGTACATCCATACGTGTGCACATGTGCGCGCAAGAGTCATACGGTGTGTGTGTGTGTGTGTGTGTGTGTGTGCTACACCCACCCACCACACTACCCACCCAAAACCCACCACTGTATCCTCTGTTCAAGGATACACGCTTGCTGTACTCTGCCGCAAAGGCAATTCATAACTGGCGGCTATGTCGGAAGTGCCTTCCCATTTCCCATCAATATTAAACGCAAATGAAATTCTTGGATCTTTTCCTACTGTACCCTGAACTTGATGTTTTAACCAACTGGGAAACAATAAAAATTCACCCGGCAACGGTGTCAATACAAAATCTTCATGACTGTGTTGTGGTCGTGGATCATACAAAACAATGTCACCACTGCCTTCGGGGACATTGACATAGTACACCCCCGAAATCAAAGCAAACGGATGGTCGTGCATGTGATGCATGATTCCTTCCTTGTGTACGGTGGCCCAAATCAATTGTGTCACTTGACTGTTTTCATCGAACGGTTCACCGTCTTCGCTCAATTGTTCACCTCTTTCAACGGCACTGTGTAAATCACCCAAACCCATCGCTCTTGAATATCGATCCGCCGCTTTGAACATCATCTCTTCCAACACAGTGACACTCTTGTGTTTCAAAAAGAAATTGTCCCATCCGCCGGAACGTTGCCAATCGAAAAATTTATTGTTAATGCTGCAATGTGCTTTGCGAAAACAGGCTTCATCGCCCCATTGTCTTTCCAATTTATCGTATAAATTGGCGGTCAGGTCCAATAAATCTTTGTTCAGCGCCTTGACGTCAACGTTGGGAAACAGCGTCGAAGCATTCAACCGCAAGATGGGTGTTACCCAAGCCATTTTCATCAAACCACCGGGTGGCAACACATTTCTATTGAGACCGGCATTTTGCGACCGTTCCTCCCTTTCTTCGTCCAATTGATGGGTTCTGGACACGCTTTGATCGTACAGAGGCAGATCGTCCGGCAACAGATCTCCTTCTTTGTACGAATGTGATGCAATTTGGCAGGTTTCGTCTCCTTCCATACAAGCGGAACTTCTTGGTCGTGGGACTTGTGGGACTTGTGGGACTTGTGGGACTTCTGGAGGCGAGTCATTCAACGTGTTCGAATGTGGAGAACCTTTGCCTGGTTGATAGGCGACAGCGAGGATCAGAAGCAGGAACAGAGACATGTTTAATACTGTTGTTAAACTGATGATCAAACCAACGGGGATGATACTGAACACAACGAACGTCCCTCGTGCCTTTTTTGGCAGGGACAGAAAGAAGATGAAAAATACACAGAAGAAGAACCGCATTGAAAATTGAAAAACCATGCAGTACCAGGGGCAGTACCAGGGTATCGATACTAGTAGTATAAACACATTGGTATCATTTTAATTTTACCATATACATGTACGATTAATCATACATGTATGTGGTACACATACATTTTGACAACATATATTATATAGTATGAGTCGTGCCACCACTATACCGATGGAATTATTCACCACTGCCCCGCAAAAAATATCTAATGACAATTTTCATTCCTTTTCTTGCATCCACAATAATTTTACCATTGATTGTTTTCGCAACATACGACGAACGGATGAAAGAAGAGGCAAAGACAGAACTCAATATTTCAGCATTCAATCGATTTAAATTCGAATGGGACAACAATTCTTTTAAAAAACCAATCAAGTAAATGAAAATGTTATGATTGATGGTTGGCAATTGATTTAAAAACCGGGTTGACCATTGTTCCAATTGTTTGTTTGAAGTGGAAACGGTGTTCAATGCACACAACGATTCATAAAAAGTAGATGGAATGATCGTGTCCGCCAGACTTTCCAACAATTCCAACAACGCTTCTGCCAACGAATGGCTGGAGACATTGCTGCTAATTCTATTTTGTGAATCCAAACTATGACGAATCAATGAAATGTCTGAACGATCACCCGATTCAATAAACAATCCTTCAGTATCCATACCGCTGCATGTGCTTGTGGGGCTTGTCGTCGATTTCGTATACAATGCATTGATTAAACGCCAAATTTCACTTGGGACATGTGAACTTTTACCCCCACCGTCACTGTTGTTATCCTTTTTGTGCCTGTTGTTGTTGCTGTTGCTGCTGCTGCTGCTGCTGCTGCTGCCACCATGTGGTTTGTTTGTATTGTTGTACAATTGTTCAATGGAACTACCATAACACGAGGTCACATGTACCCCAGATACAGTAATAAAATAATCACGGCCATTTTCTAATCGTACCACAAGAATATCATCCAAAACATTTTGATGGTATTGCAATCCATTGGCGACATCACTGTTAATGTTTGCTTCGACATGAACTTGAATGGATTCATCTGGTAATAACATACTAAAGGTTGGTGTAATGGACAACCAATTTTTACAAATGTGATCGTCTGTAACAGAGACAAAACAAAAGAAAAGCGGGTGAGTCGTCGCAAGTCATCACACATTGTACAAGTACAAGCAACAACAAACAACGTAGAAACACGAGGGAGTGTACAGGATGAGTTACCTTCTAATTTGGGTACAAAACGAAATGTAGCACCGACTTTACCTATGGGATTGAAACAAAGTACAAAAAGAACAGGGAGTCAGCCACACTCTATGTTTAACAAAATACATGGAAATACATGGAAATACATGCTTGGAAATACATGTTTACCTATATTTGTAATGGTAATGGTTTTTTTTTGCCTTGTTTTGTATTCCAATTGATCAAAATATAAATTGTTGCAATCAATGGATACTTTTGGTATACTTTCATTTTCCCATGCGTCCAAAGCTGTCGAGGTACAAGTACAGAAATAAAACAATCAACACGTTTTCCAAACAAAAAAAATGAGTGCACCACCCCGTATTAAAACAACAACAACAAGCAACACACAACAAAACCAACAAAACCGAGTGTCAAAGAACGGTTAAATAACCCACTCACCACGCATCAATTCATTGTACACTCTTTTTTGTTCCTGTTTGACAATCATTTTGACTTGCACATCAAATGTACCGTAAACAGGTTTGTGATCCGATATTTTAATTGAATTTTCGCGTTGGTATTTGATTTGTTTAATCAATTTAGTTCCACTACCACCACTGTTCATCGTGTTCACACTGTTGTTGCCCATTCGACAATACCATAAAACGCGATCGCACCATGCTGGTGCTCTCATTTTTTTCTCAGGTCGATCGTCGTACACATCTTCACCTGGGATGTATTTGTACGTGGGCAAAAAATTCAACACACCTTCCTCAAACAATTCAAACACTCTGCCGTGTGCCCGTTCAATGTTTAATTGATCTTGTGATCGTAACCACACTAAATCATTTTGTCCTTTCTCTGTCTTTTTATTGGAACGTATTCGACGGTAACATTCTTCCGTGGATATATCAACTTGAATGCGGTAATTCAAATCCCCCAACCAAAAGACGTAATCATGATCCAAGATAGATATGCTGCTGCTACTGTTGTTGCCATCCGTGTGGCGGTCTTTGAATTGTACCTTGTTCAAGATATTGTTGTAATCGCTGTTACGACTCCCCACGGCACCACGATGTGCGGATAAATGTGAACTCACTGCACAAATGGAGGAATTGCCATACGTGAAACGCAACGCAGCGGCACCTTTGTTTCCAACAAAACCACCAATACCAACCCCCGCCGTTTGTACTTGAACATCACCAACATTGTTCACATGTTCGGCTTTTATGAAGGCCACGATAGCGATGCCGACCAAATATTTAGACGCAATCAAACGATAGGCCCCTGTCTCGTGTTGAGGATGTTCTTCGGTTTCACTACTTTTACTGTGATTGCTGTTTCGATTGTTGTTCGTCTCACCACTACCACCACTACCACCACTACCACCACTACCACCACTTTCTCTGCTGCCATTTCCATTGCTCCAATCGTCTTTGTTGCTCGTACTGTCAAACGAACCACCAAAATCGTTCCTGCCCCCACTTTCATGTATTTTGATGGGTGCCAGTTGATTCAATGTTTGTAAAATCATATTGGCCCATTGAGTGGTTCTTTTTGCACTGTGGCCTTCCGCAATCACATTGGCAGCATTCAAATCCACAATTTCTTGAAAACTGCACACGTAGCAATCTTTCATCGCCGAAGGATCTGGTTCGCCGCCGCACAACCATTTGGAAATGTCGATGGAAGTGGGTGATTTACCATTGGCATTGAAAGTGCCACAAAATATTTTTAAATTTCGAAACTCTAAATATTCTGATTCTCTTTCAATTAATTTTCGTTGTATCCATTCATCCCGGGCGTAAGACAAGACAAAGGAATTGTTGGCTTTTTCATAATTGTTTGGTGGTAATTTTTCTTCTCCATCGTGAAACATGGGTGGTTTGGTTTGATTGATTTGGGCAGGCAACATGGAAGACATTGTTGGTGTTGTTGCCTTCGGCGCTGTGGTCCGTGTGTCGGTGGGGTGGATGTTTTTTTTTGGAACACCCTGATGAACGAGGAGTCGATAGAAGGTGAGTTCGAGTAAAGTTTTTAGTTTAGGATTTGAGGACTTGGATGGAGACTTGCCCGCAGATTTCAGATTCAGGACACGGACCAACTGTCCCCACACACAATCATTGGTCAACTTCATTCCCTGTTTCCAGATACCCAAAGGACCCATTCACACCACTCATTCACACCAGACACCCACCACCATGGCTTCAATGATGTCCAGCAGTTCCGGGGCTGCCAAATCAGGAGGTAACATGGGTCCACCAAACGGTGCACCACCGGTACCAGAAGTCCGAGAACAAGATAGATTTTTGCCTATTGCCAATATTAGTCGTATTATGAAGAAAAGTTTACCACCCAATGCAAAAATTGCTAAAGATGCCAAGGAGACCGTCCAAGAATGCGTCAGTGAATTCATTTCTTTTGTAACCAGTGAAGCCAGTGAAAAATGTCAAAAAGAAAAAAGAAAAACGATTAATGGTACGTGTTGCATTTTTTATCGTGGCAGTCACTCCAGTTGAATCGTACAGCTTGAACTAGAACGACAAGAACATTTGCCCGAGTTGCACTTGACAACAACTTACTTGTTTTTTTCTTTGTTTTTTCTTTGTCTTGATGTTTCCTATTTCTAAATTGTTGTGCACACTCCTCCAAACTCCTCCAAACTCCTCCAAAACTCCAAACTCCAAAAAAACTATTTCAGGCGAAGATTTATTATGGGCAATGAGTACATTAGGGTTCAACAAATACGTAGAACCTTTGAAACATTATTTAACCAAATACCGTGAAGTGAACAAAGAAGACAACAACAACAAAAAGAAGGAGACCGCTAGAAAATTAGCAGCCCAGCAAGCGGCTCAAGCCGCTCAAGCAGCAGCAGCCCTGGCAGCCCAGCGAGCAGCGATGGCCGAGCAAGGGCTGCAGTAAAGATTTCATTTATTTTTTCTATTAGTTTTTGATGCGTGTATAACACTACCTGGGTCGATACCAGACACCAGGAGTAGAATGTAGAATGATCAAACAAGCGACCAAAAGGTTTATAAAAACTCATATGTATGTGTGTACACAGTACTACTGTACTATTATACCTTCGAAGGTAGTGACTAACCTTCGTCTCCCGAATCAGCGTCATCTTCATCGTTCTTCTCTTTTTTTCTTTGTTCCGAGACTTTCTTCTTTTTAGATGTTAAATTTGCATCAACCCCCATTTTTGCAGCCTTTCGTTTGATTTGTTTCACTCTTGCTTTTGCCTCTTCAATACAATCCGTCGAAGCATCGGGTGGCAATGGATTGCCAGCCAACATTGCCTTGACTGTATCTTGCAACACCGCCGTCGACAACGCCGCACCAAACTGTGCAAGTTTTTCTTGTTCTAATTTTTGTTCATACGCATCAAATTCATTTTTGGCCAATGTACGTTGGTCAGCAAAGAATTTTTTACGTGATTCCCACCATGAAATGCCTAAACTGGTCACACACAATTTGTAACTGAAATGAAACATTGGGTACAACATGGATGGGATTGAATTAGACATTTTGCGAAAATTTTTATATGAAATTTTACCACTGCCATGTGTCCATTTTGCACGTGGTATTGGCATAATGACTGCTTTTTTCAATACTTTGCCCATGTTTTTTTTGCGGTAATCATTCGATTCAGCATGCAATTGCCACACCAGTCCAACGATCGAATCCAGATCAGTATACCCTAATAACAAGTAAAACAACAGCCACAAAGCAACAAAAGACAACAAAAGGTGGTTAGCAACCAACAAAACACAAAACACAGATCAAACCAAAACATATGATACACTTGGGGGCACCACTTGAGGGCACCACCAGCAGTCTTTTCCAATGGAAACAACTGCATGGACTTGCTAAAATCCATACACCATAAACCATAAACCATAGACCATAAACCATAAACCATAAACGCATCATGTTGTCACTTACCCTCATTTGTAAGATCGCTTAAATTGAAAAAAAACCTTAAATATTGTTCCGTGTCCATGACGCAAACAACCGACAACAATTTTAAATATTGTGCGAAATCTAAATAATAACGATCAATTAATTCAACTTGTGCCAAGTCTAACAAAGAATACAGAACCGTCCCCAATTCTTTTGAACCATATTCAAATCCTAAACCATGATGGCACAATTCATCCAACGAGCACCGAATGTCACCATCTTCATTCACATGACGACCACACAATTTACAAAAGACTTTGTATAATTTTTTCACATCCTTGTCTTTCATATTTAAATATTGAACTATTTTTTCAACGGCATCCATCGTTTCTTCATTTGCACCCGCGGCCATAGCAACCGCTCGAGGGTGAACATCAGGTGGTACATCATGCAAGATGCGTAACGCTTTATGTTGTTTGACTTTAGCATCGGTAAGATCTTGAACAACATCATCAAACTTTTCAGCTCGACGCATCCAAAATTGCAATCCATGATCCAATCCAAATAATTTCAAATCTTGGACACATTGATAATAACCTTCTTGCATTAAACTGATTTCTTGGGCTCTTGTTTGTGTTACCCTGGAAAACATCAGTTCTTTAATTGGTGTTTCGTAGACATGTTTTTTGTACCATATTGTCATTGGCAACCGAGACCACATTGTAGGCATATCTGATGGTGGATCGACTGAATTGCTTTGAACTTTTTCATATCCTTTTTCACGCAATTTCCCCCATGTTTTATGTCCTCTTTCCCAACCGTGAACAATTTTGATATCAACAATTAAACGAGGATTTGTTGTTTGACGGTACCACACAAAAACAGACATGGGGTCATCCGTTTCAAAACGTATTTTTTGTCTCAAATCAACATTTACTTTGACGTAACAAGGTCTTTTGTTTCTAATGTTTGTACGTTGTTCAGCTTCCATTGTTATGTTGGCTAAATCGCCCATTACAATTCTGATGTCATCAATGCCAATACGAATTTTAGCAGATGTTCTTTGTTTGGTAAAAATAGCATGTTGGCCTTGTGTTTTACTTAATTTTTTCTTGGCTTGGTTTTGATTTTTTCTTGCTTTATACGCTTGGGTAAAAGGTATCCACGATTTAATCTTTTCACCAGTCGTACGTTTTTGTTTAAAATCATCAATAATTGAGAATGTAGCTTCAATAGGATCAATATATTTTGTTTTCACTTCAATGTTCTCCGTCTTCTTTCCCTCGTCTTCTTCTTCTTCTTCTGCTTTACCTTCCGTATTTTTTTTCTTCTCGTCGCTTGGTCTGGATTGGAAACGTATCCATACTCTTTCAGCACGACGTTCTAAATACCCATCATGATACAGGACTTCGTAGGATTCACCTTCCAACCAATCGCCGGGTGGATTAATACGTTTGATGACACCCGGAAATGCGTTATGTTTACCAGCCCAACGTGCTGTGACAATATCACCCACACAAAGTTTGTGTTTGATGGCTTCTTCTTTGTCGTCTTTCCATCTTTGAAACAGTTGTTGTTTGGTCATGGCTTCTTCTTTTTTCAATTGTTCCTCGGCAATTTGTTGTTTCAATTCTGCCATCATTCTTCTTGCAATTTTTGCACGGTACGCGTATTGTATACGAAGAGTCATTAATAATTGATGGTCTGCCTTCTTCTTTTGACGAAAAGACAACTCTCTTCGCGCAAGAGATGATCTAATTGCACATTGTATTATGGTACTTGATTTTTTTCTTAAATCACGACGTTCGAAAGCTCTCATGGCGTTTTGCATTTGATTCATACGATTAATTAAACCTTGATGTGCCGCCATTCGTTGTCTTTCTTGTTTGGCCAGTCGAAGTGCCTGACGCCCACAGCGGCCACGCCATGCCATTTGAATACGCAGTGCCATTCGTTCCATTTCGTACCATTCTTCCCATTTTTCTCGTTCAAGTTCGTAATACAAACGTTTACGTCTCAACATTTTTTCTACTCTTTTCCGAAACAAATGATGTTTATACATGCGTTGAATACGAATGGCAGATTGACCAAGTCGTTGTAGAACCCAAGGACGCACATAACGACGCAACCATCGCTGCACAACAATTGCTGCACCAACATTGTGCAAGACAAGAAGACGCAAACTCAAACGCATGCGATAGACGGTTATGCGTCGACGATACCATGCTTGGACAGCTTTCGCAGCCAAGACTTGTTTTCTTAATTCAAATCTTAATAATATTTTCATTTTAGCTTGTGATTTGATAGCGCGCGAACGAACATATGAACGCCAAATGATCTTGACCGCTTTGGTGTGTTTGTCAATCAGGGACAATGTACTAATGCGGCAACGCTCGACAAAAATACGCGCTACTTTTTGTATTCGACGAGATGCCATTCCACGCTTGCCATTCAATTTACGTTGCGCAGCTGCTCTTGATGCGGATTGTATTGCTAATCTTGCATTCCTCATATCTAACACACCTTGACGACTTACATGTACGCGCCATGCATTTTGGATACGAACGGCACACTTGTTGCGAAATTCATGCTTGATCGTTGCCAATAAATGTTTACCACGAATACGATATAATTTACGCAACATTACACGCCTAACTGTTTCAAAATAAGTTTGTTCCGTAAAGGCATCAAATTTTATCTTTGCCGCAACATTTTTTGCAAGTTTAATTCGCATGTTTCTTTGAATTATAATCGATGCAATTTCTCTTACAATTTCTGGATTCAGACCTTTGGTGTGCAAATTTATTTTACCACTTTTCATTTCTGCTACCACTTTGGCAACTCTTTTTTTTCTTTTTTCTTCCACATAAATTCTTTGCACTCGTAAGCGACGTACAATTGCTTGCAGTTTAATAATGATTTTGACTGCATTTCCCATTCGACGACCTCTCATTTGTTCTTTGAACGCAGCAACTTTTCTACCATAAAAAGCACGCCAACATCTTTGAATGGTTCTTGCACGAGGAGGTTTGCCAATGAGTTCAAGTATATAAGCTAATCTTGCACTTCTTTGTTTTGCTGTTTCTCTTGCGATGTCAAACATTGCATTGTTTTGATATATTTTACTTGATTCAGAGTACTCGTTGCTCGCAAATTTACGTACGTAACCCGTTGAGGGATCTAGGGCATTGGGTGGTGTGCTGCCAGTGTTCATAGGTGCATCGTTTACCAATGTTTGATGCAACATGTGATGCGATTCTGGTACACCCACACAATCTAGTGCATCTTCGACGGAAGAATCCACCACAAGTTGACCAACAAGAAGACCAGTACCTTCACTACGATTTCTTTCCTGTTTCAATGTTCGATATTTACGTTGAACAGCTTGACAGGCAACTCTTAAACCATTTTGTTGTTTTGCAAGTTTAAACGCCAATCTTAACGATGCTGTGTCCGCTCTTGGTTCAACCCCCACAAGAGACCCCATATCAAAAGGTGTGGCAAGTTTACAGGCAGAAACAATGGTTTTCACGTCATGGGGCCGCATTGCTGAATGAGAAGTGCACACAAGAACTTCAATTAAAGGACAACAACGAACAACGCATCTCACTCCCAACAATGTTATACGAGGGAGATCTTCCATGTGCAATGTTGTCAAAGACGAACAGGCAGCACCCAACAGCATTAAACCTTTGTCTGTAATTTTAGAACATTTGCTGATGCCGACTATTTCTAAATTTGATTTTTTACCATATTTATGATTCAATGGAGCAAGTGCATGGTCTGATATTTCAACACAACCGTTTACAAGCAATGATTTCAACCGTACGCATTCTTTCACGATTTGACCGACACCAATGTCATCAATACGTGTGCAACCCGATATGTCCAAATGTTGTAGATGTACAAAGTATTGCGAAATGTCTACAGCAGTCTCATTTGTCAATTGATAACAACCAGATAAAGAAAGTGATGTAGTACCACGAATGTAGACTTGTACTTCAGCCAATATCAATGGCCCAGCACTTTCTGTTTGAACACGTATGTACCGAGCGGGTCGATCAAAAGCATGCATTACAAGACGATTTGCCGAAGGAAAACGAAGTTTATTGCCACACAACTTTTCACAATCAACCTCATCGGGTGGTTGACAAGGATGTTCACTGCCACTGTCTCCATTATTGGTCTGTACTTCATCAAACGGCAATTCCGAAGTCATGATCCACAACGGGAAATTTTGTACATACCGACTGGATTCTGCTGCCCCCACAACGCGTATCCAACCAATGTCAACAACAACACCAAGATCTATAATTAACCATGGATTTGGTTCTTGACAAGTATGACTGACTTGACCATTTTTATCGTCGTAGGAGTAGCCATAAAACCCACTAGCGTTCCCATTCACTGCGAAACTAGCAACACGACCCGCTAATGTTGTACTTTGCATTGCAAGTTTTCCAATGCCAATGCTTCTACCTTCCAACGTACATCGTCTTATTTTTTTCAACATCGGTTGCACACCAACATCCGTAAGCCGTGGATTTCCACTGAGTTCAATTGTTTCAAGTTGAGTACAATTCTTGGCAATGTATTGAAGACCAACGTCACCAAACGCTTCAACATGATTCAACCGCAATGATCGCAAATGTTTGGAGACTTTTGCCAATGCACGTATGCCAACATCACCCACACGCCTGCATCCACTCAGGTCGAGATCGGTAAGACCAACCGGTTTAAAATCTGATCGTGGTGCATTTCCATCCAGATCATCGTATTTACCTTTCCCGTAAGGAATGACCACGGACGTTGCCACTGCCGATGCAGGTTCTACATCTTCCACTCTTTGATGTCGATTGTGTTCAGCAAGACATTGCGCAAGATATACAATGGATACATCGGTAATTCTTCCACAATCCTTTAGTTTTAACGATGACAGTTGTGGGCACGATTGAGCAATCATGTTTAAACTGGCATCAGATACCAAATGACACCCTGAAAAATCAACTGCTCGTACGTTCCATAATTTACTCACAAGCCATTGCACAGATAAATCAGTCAATCGTCGACATTTTGCAACACTAAAACACCGTAGTTCTAGAACCCCGTTGGTCCCTCCAGTGTACCCAAATGAAGCCTTTCGAGCAGCAATGGCACGAATTGCTTCATCACCCAGCAAAGGCAACCCACTGGCCGTTAATTCAATTAAATAATGACATTTTTCCAACACACTTCGAAACGTATTGCCCCGTAAACCACGGCAACCATCCACATGTACTGCACTGAGATGTTTCAATCCCTTTAAAACACCAAACCCAGCATCGGACAACATTGGACAGTCGCGCATGCTCAACCGACGCAACCGATTGGTGTACGGTGAACTTGCGATGGTTCTTAGTACTAAATCATCCAAATGTGGCAAAGACGAAAGATCCAATTGAACAAGGGCTGATTTTATTCGTGGTCCATGTCCACTCTGTCTTTTACCATGTCTTGTGGCTTCGTGTTTTGGTTTTTCAAACCCCCTTTCTGTTATTCTCCAACACGCGGATAGGTTTAAACTCTGTAGATGACCATTCGTTGTGTTTAATATAGCTGCAACACCCTCGTCCGTCAATTGAACACTGCCGGACAAATCTAAAGCTACAATAATACGACCAAAGTGACGAGTAAGACCAATCACAAAAGAATCACGAACCGGCCAACCACTCATATTAATGTTTGGTCGAACCGAAGTGCAGTCCAAAGAATCGTATATCAGTGTTTTGGGAACATTTGTTAACCACGTATCATGCAATGTACTGCCATAACCACTGCTCCCATCAAGATTCCAATTTTCCGAGGACAAAGTGGAAGTTCCAGCTTGTATTGCAAACGTTTCTGGACTTGTCTCATCGTTGGAAGCAGCAATGGTCTCATCTTCGCCCCCGGCAAAATTCCAATCTGAATAGTTGGACATGGCCGACGATTGTTCAATGGTGTTGTTGGGACTGTTGGGACTGTTGGTACTGTTGTTGAAGTCACTGCGTTGGTCAAAGTTGTTTGTTTGTAGCTCGGGAGAAAATTCATGAGCAAGAGAAGTATGGACCGTGTGAGAAGCTTGAAGCGACGTGGGAAACTTGTGGTTCCGGGTGGTTTTTGTGTTGGATTTCCTTTTGTTTTTTTGTAGGTGACGACGGCGACGACCGCCATGTTGTTGTTGTTGTTGTTGTTGTTGTTGGTGTTGTTTTTGCTGAGCAGTCCAAGCACCTCGGACGTGAGGTAATTTTTGTCGAGTTCGTGGCCCTCCACGAGACACAGAGCGTCGAGCAGTAATTCGACCCGATTGACGCGCTTGTTGTATTGGTCGTTGAGTTAATGGCGTGGTTGAGGGTCGGTGGGAACCAGCAGAAACTCGTTCTTTATTGACAACCATAGGACCTTGACGTCTTACTATGGAGCCGCAAACGACACAAAGTGCTTTGCCTTTCATAATTGGTGCCGAACATTTGTGACACATTTGAGATTGCAACGGTTGCTGCTGCGTGCGTCGACGAGCAGATCGCACTACATCCAGCGTGCCCGACGCCGTCCATGGGCGCATTCTGTTGTTGTGTCCGGTAAGTTAGCTCGGTGGTGTTGTCATTTGTCAGTTGTACTTGTATGTTCTTTTGGGACTTCAGATTGGCTCTGCCACATGCCCCCTTCGTAATTTTGCATCGTGGTCTAAAAATAAATGATACATCTGCATGCACGCACCTCCCGCTGCACCCCACCTAATTGATTGTTGTCTATCTATGAACACCAAACATTAATTAACTCATGCCGCACGATCCGATCGGCACCCATTCGGAACACATCGAAGTACTCGCGTTTACCATACCGTTGTGCACATCCGGCGATTGCATACCACTCTCACTGGGTTCTTCTTTGGACGACCATGAAATCGTTGACCAAGGTTGGATCAGTGTTGACAATGGCCCACAAGAACTCCTGCTTGATTTGTTGCACACGTCCACGCTTCACGACATTACTGTATTAGCCCACGAGACATGGATCCCCGGTCAGATAACAATCCTGTCCTCCACCACGAATCGAGTTCTGTGCTGTGTTAAATTTGCTACACTGGAAGAAAGAGGTGGCAACACCACAATACGCGAACAGATCTCATTGACATTTGACCCACCACAATCCCATTCCTCGCTACGATTAATTGTTGAAGGTGGTTTGAGACAAAGGCAAGGCATTGTCAGCATTTCGATCCGTGGTGTTCGCGACGACATTGATCCCACACAATCACATCGACATCATTTCCATGGTTCAAAAAATCAAATCGATACTGAATTACATACGTTGGGCCTAGAATCAATGTCAGAAGCACACATTCATCAAGGTGGCACGGCCGGTGCCAATGAAATCTTATCCAAGTTAGACGAAGCCTCCGATTCCAGTACTGGTGTCATATTAGACATGCTCCGTCAAAAAAAACATGATTTGATCCGATCCCGTAGCAGTACAGCTGCAATGAACGATGACGAAGCCAATCGTTTATCCCATGTCTTTTCCAGTTTTGACAGGGTCGGAAAAGCTATTGCTCGAGCAGCTCATGTAAAAAAACGAGCCGTGGACGCAGACCAGTATGGGTTGGCCGCTTCTGCCGCCGATAAATTAAACGAATGTTACGACGCACGTGATTTTTTAGCAAAAAGAGAGGCGTTGAGAACATGGGCATGTGGTGGTGACGATTCTAATGTGTTTGAAAACTCAGTATTGTCAATGGTTCAATCGGGGTGGCACGACAGCAACAGCAATGGTGGTGGTAGAAAGGGAGGCAGCAGTGGCAACACCGCCCTTTTGAATCGAATTTCACCTTGGATCAAAGCCATGCGTGCCGCACCTCTGTTTACTTTGCCCTATTCTTTACGTCAAGTCTCTTCGGCGCAAGACGAAAAAGTCAAGAACACACAACAAGAACTGTTGCTATTGAAACAAGAAAGAGAGTTGGAAGACGAAGAAGAAAAACGAATACAAGCGGAAGAAGAATTGGAACAATCACAGGGCATGGATTTGACGTATGAAAAATGGGTAAAAAATTTATTGCAATTTCATTTTGGTTCGGAAGGCGTGCTGTTTGCCCAGGGTATTAAAAAACCATCCGAATTGACAAATGGTATGCCGGAGTTAGAAGTACCCTTTCTTCATGTTTTTGGCACGTATTTAACCCAATGTATCATGGACAGGAAAACATGGGTGCTGCGACAAGCAGCGTGTGCTGTGTTGCAATGTTGCATCGATGATGAAACAGGATGGTTAAAAAAACATTTGAATCGTAAATCATTGAAACCCATTGAATTTTTAAACATCTCTCTGCGTCTATTAATTCATCAAGCCAAAGACAGTGTGTTGGCTGTGTTTCGACAAGTGGTTGACACCACCGCGTCGCTGTTGTCAATATTATGGACCGATGAAGCGGAACAATGTCGTTTGTCAACACCTTTGTTAGATGTCTTTGTACATCGTATTATTCATGCACCGACAGGTGAGTCTGGGAAAGGGTTAGCAGTCCGAAATACAGCAACCGATGGCTTATTGTTTTTAGCCAAAGAATGCGACTACATAGGACCCGTGAAAGTAGCGTATACATTGTACCGTGCCATGCACAACTTGCATAAAAGAAGTTTGGCCTCGACGTACGAACATTTAATGAAACCATTCATGGTGTTGATAAATACATTTGGATGCCGAAAAGATTATACATTGCCACCCGAGGATCAATTGTTGTCCGTTGATAAGATCATTCATAACGTTTGCATTGAATTAATAGCCAATCGACACAAAGAATGCAAAGAATTGGGATTGAAAATAGCACTTGTGATCTATGAAATTGATGTCTCGTACGGTGGGCAAGCATCACGTGACGCGATGGGCATTAATGAAAACGGGGACGGTGCTTCTTATCCACTGTTTCGATCCGTTTCCTTCGTACAACAGATGGTCGAAATCGACAAAAAATTATTGAGAAAAATTCGAGAATCGGACACCCGAGTGATTGAGAAAAGAGGCGTGAACGACGAGGAAGAAGATGAAAATGTAAAAGCTTTGAAAAGACAATTGGCGGAAATGAAACAATTGATGAAAAAGAACGCGACAGAAAGTCCTGGAAAAACCAAAACAACTGGGAGGAAGAAAAAAACAACCAAAAAAACCAAACCCCACCCACCCTTGTTGGAGGAAAAGAATCATGTTGTGCAGCAATCAATTCAAAGGTCAGCTTTTGATGTTCCTACAAAAAAGGTGGACAGTAAATTGGTGGAGGAGAAAAAGAACAAGAAAACAGAGAACAACGTGGAGGAAAAGGAGGAAAAGGAGAAAGAGAAGGCTGCACAACAATTAGAAAAAAAGGACGCGGAGAACAACGCGGAGGAAAAGGAGAAAGAGAAGGCCGCACAACAATTAGAAAAGATGGACGCAAAATCTACTACCCCCATTAAATCGAAACCAGAGTCAAAAGAACTCATTGCCAAAAAAATGGTGATTATGAAGAAAATCCGAAATTTAAAACTTTCGCTGTTGTCAATAGAAGACGAAACGGATAAGATTCCCGTGAAGAAGAAGATCAATCTTTTGACAACCAAGTTGACAAATTTAACCGAAGAGGATGTGATCAATGACACAAAAGAAGACGCAGAAGAAGGCAAGCTCAACGAAACAAAACCTGCGCAAGACAATAAGGCTCTTCAAGTACAACAAGAGAAAAAAACCTCATTGAACCGAGTGAAAACGGCTGCCAAAGTTGTTGCAACGACCACCAAAAAAAAGGATGACAAATGCAGTGTGATGTAGTGTTACCATCGTAAAAAAAATAATAAACAAATTACAAG
>Ga0115007_10001246_pt1 | contig 16474 bp, 14 predicted proteins | sample ArcOceMetagenome_2_FD_87166 | JGI IMG/M metagenome (GOLD analysis project Ga0115007, IMG submission 87166) | Marine eukaryotic phytoplankton communities from Arctic Ocean - Arctic Ocean ARC135M Metagenome | ecosystem: Environmental > Aquatic > Marine > Oceanic | place: Arctic Ocean | collected... | reverse complement strand
TGGAGTACGAGGCCATTTATTCCAGCTGATGCGGAACGCTTAACGATGATTTTTAGGCGAGCGGTATTGGCGGTTGATAGTCAATATTATAGCCAGGAAGAACGTGCTGTATGGGCAAGGGGTAGTATTTTATTAATTAATCATCGAATGATAAAACGAATACAGAATGATTGATTGTTTTTTAACCACTAAAGTTTACACCCTAAAGTAGTACAGTTTTTCCTGCTTTTGCAGCAGATTAATGTTTATTGCATTGCATCATAATATCATTGTTGTTTTGGAAGAAGCGCTTCATCATTTTGCTTCTTCCCCTACTCTACTCTGTTGCCATCCCTGGCGATTTACTGGTTGGTAAGTTAGCAGCTTACGTACTCTTTTGTGGCCCGCCTGTGTAGCGGGCTTTTTTTTAGCTAGATTCCTTCATTCTTTCCTTCGCAAGTGCGTTACAAATAAGACAAGGTTCATATAGATCCGTTATGCTGCGCATAGCTGATGTTAGTAAAAGGAAGAGAGTAAATATGGCTGGTTCAAGTTTTTTCGCATTAATTGATGATATCGCAACTCTATTAGATGATGTTGCCACGATGACTAAGGTTGCTGCCCGCAAAACCGCTGGCGTGTTGGGCGATGACTTAGCCTTAAATGCCGAGCAGGTATCGGGGGTGCGAGCCGATCGGGAATTGCCGGTTGTCTGGGCTGTCGCTAAAGGCTCGTTAGTGAATAAAATGATATTAGTGCCTGCCGCTTTGGCGATTAGTTACTTTATCCCTTGGTTGATTACCCCATTGCTTATGCTTGGTGGGCTGTATCTGTGTTTTGAAGGGTTTGAAAAAATCGCTCATCCACTTTTACATGGGAAAGAAGAAACAAAAGCCCATAAAGAACAATTGATAGCGGCCGTTGAAGATCCCAGTGTCGACCTCGTTGCATTTGAGCAAGAAAAAATTAAAGGCGCGATTCGCACCGATTTCATTTTATCGGCTGAGATTATCGTCATCACTCTCGGCACGGTAGCGGGTGCTACTTGGGGCAATCAGTTAGCGGTTTTAATTAGTATTGCGATCATCATCACCGTGGGTGTTTACGGCATAGTGGCCGGCATTGTTAAGCTAGACGATTTAGGTTTGTATTTGATGCGTGATCATGTGGAAGGCGAGTCGATGACATTCGGTCAGGCAATCGGTCGTTTTTTACTGTTAGCCGCACCAAAGTTGATGAAGACGCTGTCTATTGTCGGTACTGCAGCCATGTTCATGGTGGGTGGTGGTATTTTAGCTCATGGTATCTCCGCGATTCATCATTGGACGGCGCATGCAGCTGAGGTTGTTGCTGCCTGGCCTGTTATTGGATTCTTGTCCGTATTAACGCCTACGTTACTGGACGCTTTATTAGGTGTTGTTGCTGGCGCGGTAGTACTGGCCATCATCACTTTAGGTAAGTCACTGTTTGGCTCATCGAAAGCAGCGCATTAATTACGCTGTGAGAAGAATGAAGAAACTTTAAATGCTTGGCGTAAAACGCCACGTTAAGCGTTGAAGGGGGACCGCTTAACGTGGATAGTGGTGTGGCTCGTTATTACCAGGTCAGTACTGCACCTAGTGCTAATGAGTCGGTATCCCGAGTATCGGTTTTCGAACGATCAAATTCAGCCACTAATGTGAGGTTGCTGTTGATGGAATGAAACCATGCAACGGTCGAGTTTTCTAGGTCAAGATTGTCCGCACCATCGGTTGTGCCGCCACTGTTTTCGCCATGCGACAGTACTAGGCGCTCGTTCCCGAAGCTATAAGAGGCTTGGGCTAACCAGCCATCAACATCCGCATCTTTGCCGGTTATTAAGTTAGACAATCCTGCTGCACCAACGCCTTCAGCAGTAAAGCCTGAAGCGGTTAATGATAGGCCTGAGAACTTGATATTGGCTCCGTAGGCGAAGCCATTGGAATCAATGTCGTTAGTGCCATTATCTGAGCTTTGTGTCATACCGCTTAACCAGAATTTAACAGGTACATCATCGGTTACATTGGCACTGTAAGTCAGTTCCGCTTCAAGGCGAGGAGTGCTTTCTTCTGAAGCCGAATCTGATTTTGACGGATCCATGATGCCTACGGCTAAATTAAGACCGTTCATATCGGGCGTGCGATAGGTGATTTGGGCATTTGGGAATGGGTACAGGTAACCCGCGCCAATATTACCAAAAGAGACGCCTTGTCCGTCTACCAAGCCATCACTGGCGACTTGGCCGTAACCTAAGAGAATTTCATCGCTCATAATATTAGAACGGTTAAAAAGAGAGAAATCTTTACCGATTAGTACTTGCCCCCAATCACCATCAACAGTGCCGTAGAACTGGCGAACATCGATGCCGGTACTGGTTAAATTGCTGTTGGCATCATTGATAGAAACCCAAAATGAAGAGCGAGCACTGAGCTTTAAATCGCCCATTTGCTTACCAGCGTTGAAGCCAATGTAATTGGGCAGGAAGCCCATTTTGACGCGTGACTGTGTACGGTCAAACGATTGATCAGCGTCGTCTACTTTACTGTGAACGTAGAAGGTATTGATTAAACCATCTGCCGCAAATGTAGTACCGTCTTGGTTGTAGAGTTCTATGCCAGCAGATGCCTGAGTGACACATCCAATTGCTGCCGCGAGCGCTGTCATTTTTATGCATGAGTGGAACGATAGAGGAGTATTGTTTTTCATGGTTGCCCCGAAATTATTATTGTTAGTTACCTTTTTATCTTCCGGCTAAGTCAGATGTGACAGAATGCCTCTTTGGTGCTTGGACGTGGGGTGCTTAGTGGCGGTGTACTCTGCTACATCCGTGTGGGGTCTAAAAGGATGGCAGGTTGTACGCGAGAGGAAGGGGGTCGGTCTTGGGTATACGGCTTACGACCTATGTGTATGTTTTTTTAGCGAGTGCAGCAATAGGTAAGTCGATAGGAGTCTTTAGACGCATTGAAAAAGAGCGGTAAACTTCTTATCCTCGACTAGGTTATGCTCCGTAAGCCTTAATCGCGGCGATTTAAAGTAACAGCGACTATTACACTAGGGATTGATACGTCCTCTATTAATAAAGCAGCTTCCAAAGCGGCTAAGTATAAAAGGCAGTTATGGCTTCAGATATCTCAAATCTTCGAAAGTTTGTCTCGCCCGAAATTATCTTTGGGGCCGGTGCTCGGCATACCGTGGCAAATTATGCCTCAACTTTCGGTGCGCGAAAGGTATTAATAGTTTCTGATCCTGGGGTTGTCGCGGCGGGTTGGGTTGCGGATGTCATTAAAAGCTTAGACGCTCAGGATATTGCTTATGCGCTTTTTACTGGGGTATCGCCGAACCCGCGTTGTGAAGAGGTCATGGCGGGCGCCGAATTTTACATCGAGCAAGGTTGTAACGTCATTGTAGCTGTGGGCGGTGGCAGTCCAATGGACTGTGCTAAAGGTATAGGTATTGTTAGTACTCATGGCCGTCATATTTTAGAGTTTGTTGGAGTGGACATGATTGATCGTCCTATACCGCCACTTATCCTTATTCCAACGACCGCGGGTACGTCGGCAGATGTTTCGCAATTTGCCATCATTTCTGACCAGGCTGAAATGATTAAAGTCTCGATAGTCAGTAAGTCAGTCGTCCCTGATGTCTCTTTGATCGATCCTGAAACGACAATTACCGTTGATCCTTTTCTAAGCGCTTGTACCGGCGTAGATGCACTGGTGCATGCTATTGAAGCGTTCGTATCAACAGGGGCGGGCCCTTTGACGGATATGCATGCATTGGATGCGATCCGTATTATTAATACGCATCTTGTTGATCTGATAAATAACCCATCAGACCTGTTTTTGCGTGAACAAATCATGCTAGGTTCGATGAAGGCTGGTTTAGCATTTTCCAATGCGATTTTAGGCGCGGTACATGCTATGTCACATAGTTTAGGCGGCTTTCTCGATCTTCCGCATGGACTATGTAATGCCATGTTGTTGGAACATGTCATTAACTTTAATTATCCAGAAGCGGAAAACCGCTTTAAAGTCATCGCGCAAACGTTAGGTATCGATGTACGTGGCCTGACCACATTGCAAGTTAAACAGCGTTTGATTCATCATTTGGTGACATTAAAAGCCAATGTAGGGCTAACGCAAAAGTTAGGCTTTAACGGTGTGACCGCATCCGATATACCTATACTATCAGCCAAAGCGATGACCGATCCGTGTATTTTAACGAACCCCCGAAGATCCAATCAGAGAGATGTCGAAGTGGTCTATGAAGAAGCGTTATGATGAGCACAAACCCGCAACTGTAGAAGAGTTGATGGGGCTGGGTAATCATTCAGCGCGTAAGAATTATTACTCCGAACTGTCGCAAAAGTTGGATGAGTTAGAGTCAGAGCGCAACCGTTATAAATGGATCTTTGATAATGCCTTACATGGTATTTTTCAGGCGGACATGAAAGGGCAGATTAGAATTGCTAATCCAGCAATGGCGCGTATTTGCGGATATGCCTCGGATACAGAGTTGACGAAGCGTGTTGAGTTTTTAGGTCATGATCTCTTTTTTCACTCCCTTGATTTCCATATCTTGCTTGAACGACTTAAGCAAGATGGCAAAGTGTTTCGCTATGAAACTCGATTAGTACGTGCCGATGGTGATTCTATCTATGTTTCGATGAATGTTTTGCTGAAAGAGGAGGCCGGAGATACAACCTTCGAAGCCTTTGTGCAAGACATTACCGAACGGGTGAATGATCAGATGCGTCTTCGTAAACTTAACGAAGAGTTAGAGGCGCGAGTATTAGCGAGGACAGAAGCCTTAGAAAGCGTGAACGAGCAGTTGCGGGATGAGATCGCCGAGCGCTCTGTCATTCAACACGCGTTGCAAGAAGCCAAAGAGCAAGCGGTCTCAGCTAACCGAAGTAAAGACAAATATCTAGCCGCCGCTAGCCATGATTTGTTGCAGCCCATGAACGCGGCTCGCTTATTAGTTTCTACATTGCGTGAGCGGCCATTACCATCGAATGATCATCATTTGGTCGAGCGTGTGCACGTAGCGCTTGATAGTGCTGAAGAGTTACTGACCGATCTGCTTGATATTTCTAAGCTCGATCAAAATGCGGTTCAAGCTGATCGTAATGATTTTCATATCGCTCAGTTATTTAACACACTAGCGGCTGAGTTCGAGGCAGTAGCAGAACAAAGTGACCTGCAATTGCGGGTTCGGGATAGCGACGTAATGGTATACAGTGATGCCCGCCTATTAATGCGTATATTACGTAATTTTGTGAGTAACGCATTACGTTATACTGATGTCGGTGGTGTGTTGGTGGTCGCACGTAAGCGTAAAACGGATCTGGCCATAGAGGTTTGGGATACCGGAGATGGCATACCCGCGGATGCTATGGTGGATATTTTTCGTGAGTTTAATCAGCTATCGCAGCACCGTAATGGTGAGCGTAAAGGTGTTGGGTTGGGCTTAGCTATCGTTGAGCGCATCTCGCGTGTGCTTAATCATCAAGTGAGCGTAGAGTCCGTTCCTGGAAGAGGCTCCGTCTTCAGGGTATTAGTGCCGCTCAGTGAGGCCAAACCTGTGGCCATGAGAAAACGCCTAGCCCCGATCGCAGCGGGGCACTTTGCGGGTGAATCGGTGCTGGTTATTGATAACGAGCCAGATATATTACTTAGCATGGCTGCCTTGTTAACCCAGTGGGGGTTAAATGTGTATACGGCTGAAAGCTCGCTGGCAGCCATCGAGTTGTTAGATGATGAAGGCGTAGTACCACAAATTGCGTTGCTCGATTTTCACTTGGATGATAATGCGACGGCCCTCGATGCGTTAGCAGAACTAGACCAGCATTTTGGGCGCTTACCGACCGCGTTGATTACCGCTGAACGGCACGATCCACAATTAAAGCTATTACGAAGTGAAGGTGTTCAAGTACTCAATAAGCCGGTGAAACCCGGGAAATTACGTGCATTGTTAACGCATCTCTTGGCCGCGAATACCGAAGGTTAGGTTCCTTTATATTTATTGAGCTAGCGCAATAAATATAGCGCCGTGCTAAGAAATGGGTCTCAAGTAGTATTTGAACCCGCGCACGCCCTGCCTAGACTGAACCTAGGCGTAAACTCTGACAGGACAAGCTTTATGTCAACTATTAAGTCCGCTCTTCAGCCAACCTCCGCCATTACCGCGTATTCCAATAGCAGCCATATAGTCACGGCCGTTAATGAATTAAAAGAGCAGCTATGCGACCCACGGTTGGGCTTTGTCCTGTTCTTTTGTTCAACAGAATATAACCTCGACAAATTAGCCTCCGCATTAAACTTTGCATTCTATGACGTTAATATAGCGGGCTGCACGACAGCAGGTGAAATTACAACGGAAGGTTATGCGCAGGGGGCTATTAGCGCCATTGGCTTCTATCGTGAACATTTTGCTGTGGAGGTGAGTCTAGTTGAAGCGATGGAACAGTTTTCATTACCTCAGGCGCAAAATGTGGTAGATAAACTTATCCGCAAAAGCCGTGAGCGTCAGGTTGCACCTATCGTTGGCAATAGCTTCGTACTGACGTTATTGGATGGCCTGTCAGTCCAAGAGGAGCATGTCCTTGTTAGCTTGAATGCGGCTTTAGGTAATATACCCAATTTTGGTGGATCGGCCGGTGACGACATCCATCTGACGAATACACATGTATTTGCTAACGGATCTTTTCACACAGGTGCCGCTGTTGTACTACTCTTTAATACGGATTGTGAGTTCGAGGTATTTACCACGCATCATTTGACCAGTTTGGAAGAAAAATTGGTGGTAACCGCGGCTGATCGAGATAGCCGTCGTGTCTTTGAGCTAAATGCAGAACCTGCGGCTGAAGAGTATGCTCGTATGATTGGAATCTCAGTGGATGAGTTAAACCCTGAAGTGTTTGCGTTGAACCCTGTAGCCGTAAAAATAGGAGAGGATTTTTACGTACGCTCAATTCAAAAAGTTAATGAGGATTTAAGCCTTACGTTTTACTGTGCGGTTGAGAATGGCATCGTTCTTACGCGCATGGCACGAGGGGATATGTTGGCTGACTTGACGCGACAACTGGGTCGTATTGAAGAGAAAATTGGAGAGCCTCAGTTAACGATTGGTTGTGACTGTTTTTTGCGCCGTTTAGAAGCGCAACATATTCCGGGTCGTTATGAGGAAACATCTGCTGTGCTTAAGCGGCATCGCGTCATTGGTTTCAATACGTACGGCGAGCACCTTGAAGGTATGCATATCAATCAAACTTTTACGGGCGTAGTTATTGGGCAAGCGACCTATGACTGAGCGAGCAACGTTAGAAGCTGAACTAAGTTTAAAAGTAGCCATACTCGAAAAAGATAACTTCAAATTACGCAGGATTAATAGCGCGTTGATTGAACGAGTCGAATCGAGCAACGCGCAAGGCGCTAATCCTTATGCGGCGTTTGAGCATTCAGTGGTCTTAGCTGAACAGGTCCGAGAGCGGACAGAAGCGTTGAATGAGGCGCTTTTCGAGCTGAATACCAGTCATCGAGCCTTAAAGATCGCTAACCGTGATGCTGCCCTTGCTAATCAGCACCTCGTAGACGCCATTGAAAGTATCTCCGATGCCTTCGTCCTATTTGATACACAACGATGTATCTTATTATTTAACAGTAAATTCCAAACCGTATGGGAAGGTACTGGCGTATCTATCACTACCGGGACTAGCATTCATGATATTCGTCGTTTAGCCGAAGAAAGCGGTCTAATTGTTGAGGTAGATGCGGATACGGGAAATGGGAGTAAAGTATTTCGGTTAAAGTCTGGTCAGTGGGTGCAGATGAGCGAGCGGGAGACCTCCGATGGTGGTTTGGTTATTTTATACACGGACATCAGTAATTTAAAAGCAGCTGAAACGGAGCGCCGTGAAGAAGCGCTCGCCGAAAAAACCCGTTTATTACAAAACACAGTCGATAACTTATCTCAAGGAATCGCTTTAGTGAATACCAGTGATCAATTGGAAATCTGGAATGACCGATTTCTGACTTTGACTGGAATTTCTAGCAAGATCGCAGCCTCTTTACCGCCCTTTCGAGCACTCAATCTCAAGCATTCTCATATGCCAAAAGATCGTAACGGAGGCTCGACCAGTGCTGGCGTTTTGGAGCATGAGGGCCGGATTGTCGAAGTAAAAACGCATGCTTTGCCCGATGGCGGGTACGTGAATACTTACACTGATATTACCGAACGTCATCATTATGCGGAAACGCTTAAAGAAAGTGAGCAGTGGATACGTTTAATTACTGATCATGTTCCCGCTTTGATTGCCTATGTGGGTGATGATCTACAGTACCGCTTTACGAATAAAGTATATGAAGATTGGTACGGCTGGGAGCAAGGTAGTTTACTGGGCGTACCGATTGAAGAGGTGCATGGTCATAAGCACTTTGTTGAGCTTGTTCCTTATCTGCAGCGCGCCCTCTCGGGTGAAAACGTTACTTTTGATATCGCTGAGCGTAATGGCGATGGTGAATTGCGTTTTCTATTAAAATCCTATGTACCGAATATGGATGCCAATGGTAAACCCATAGGTATCTTTGTGATGATTCGGGATATCACTGAGCGCCGCAAGGTGGCGATGGAGCTGGAATCAGCTTATCAAAACCTTGAACTACGTGTCCGAGAGCGAACCTCTGAATTAACCGAAGTGAATGAGCAACTACGCTCAGAGATAGAAGAGCGCTCACAAGTAGAAGGGAGGCTTCGGGAAGCAAAAAAAGATGCCGAGCAAGCGAACCTATCTAAGACTAAGTTTTTAGCGGCGGTTAGCCATGACTTATTACAGCCTCTCAATGCCGCTCGTTTATTTACCGGAGCGCTTTTTGATAAGCCCTTAGCTGAAGATACACAGCCCTTGGTGAATGCCGTCTCTAATGCGCTGAGTGATGTGGAGTCGTTATTAGGCACCTTGGTCGATATTTCTAAATTGGATGCGGGTGTTGTTAAATCGGATCCTACTACCTTCCGTGTCAGTGATTTGATGGAGAATATCGCGAACGAGTATCAACAGTTTGCGCACAAAGAAGGGTTACGTCTTACCTATGTTGCTTCTTCTGCGGTTGTCAGTACGGACTCTCAGTTGCTTGCCCGAATTTTGCGTAACTTTCTCTCCAATGCCGTTCGTTATACCGAATCAGGTCGCATTACCTTGGGCTGTCGCCGTCGGTCGAACAGTTTGGTGATTGAGGTATGGGATACTGGGCTAGGTATACCGGCTGAGAAGCTTCAAGAAATTTTTCAAGAATTCCGTCGCTTACGTCCACAAGACCCCTCACGTGATAAAGGGCTAGGGCTTGGGTTAGCGATCGTCGATAAAATCTCGCGAGTACTGGAACACCCCATTTTAGTGAGATCGGTTGAAGGCAAAGGCTCTGTATTTTCAGTTGAAGTCCCTTTAGGGGAGCTGGCACTCTTTAGCGCTATTCAAGGGCCTCGCTTACAAGATACACCCAATGGACTCTATGGTGCGGATATCTGGGTGATCGATAATGAACGCGCTATTTGCCAAGGCATGCATACCTTGTTATCAGGCTGGGGTTGTAATGTGGTGACGGCTCTATCGTTAGAGGACTTGCTGACAAAAGTGGATCCTCGTGATGATCCCGTGGATATGTTGATTGCCGATTACCACCTAGATGATGACCAAAATGGGGTAGATGCGGCGCGTGCAGTGGCGTTGAGAATGGATACGCCATTAAATGTTTTAATGATTACCGCGAACTACAGTAAAGAGCTTAAGCAGGATATACGAGAGTTAGGCTACTTTTTAATGAATAAGCCGGTTAAACCGCTCAAACTTAAAACGACACTACAGCATTTGCTTAAAGACAGAAACGCCCAATAAAATTGAGCGTATCTATCGTAGGCATTGTGGTTAGCGAGTTGCGTTAGCGCTTTAGGTATTCACTAAAATCAATATTGCCCGCTGATAAAACCGCCTGAATACGGTTATGTACATTGAGTTTGCGCAATATAGCCGATACATGAGCTTTTACGGTCGTTTCAGCAATATTGAGGTGATAAGCGATCTGCTTATTGGACTCGCCTTTAGACATGCGTTCCAGCACTAGTAACTGACGACGTGTTAGAGATGACAACATTTCCGGTGGAATGTGGCTGTCATCTTTGCGATGAGACCGGCGAGTTTCGGGCGTGTTAGTACGGATAATATCAGACGGTAAGTATACATTACCGGCTAAGATTTGTTTGAGAGCCTCTGTCATCTGTTCACGCGGCGATGACTTAGTAATAAAGCCAACGGCACCATAAGTGATGGCTTGCAGTACAATTTGTTTGTCTTCTTCAGCAGAGACGATCACGACGGGAATCGTGGGCGATTCATTTCTCAGCGTAATTAATCCGTTTAGGCCATTCATTCCTGGCATGTTTAGATCGAGTAAAATGAGATCCAAGTCATCCTGTTCTAATGTGAGCGCTAATGCAGCTTCGAGGGTTTCTGTTTCCAGCAGCTGGCAATCAGGAAAACTTGTATGGATGACATTAATGATCGCCTCACGGAACAAGGGATGATCATCAGCAATTAGAATCTTATACACGCGTTTCTCCTGTTTATACTTATTATCGTTCAGGTAATGCTGACTGCGGCCCGCAGGTCATACAATTACTGGACCAAATGGCTGACCGGTAGCGTCTACTTTCTTCTTACCATCAGAACCCAACACGGCATCTATAGCGTTGAGTATAGTCCCAATTTACTGCCCGTTTGGTAGCCATACACTGTTAAGCAGGCTTAATGTGGCAATGAATCATTAATCCACTAGTTATATCGACTGTACGTACATCGATTTAAGGCGGGTTAGCGTTACTAACAACTGACGTAACAGTAGCGGTTGACTCGGATTCAGAAAATACGCACCTGACACTCGTAAGCAAAGCCAAATGGCGTTATTTTTCATATTGTTCACCTTTTTGACACTGGCTATTACACCGTGCCATCGCACAGGTATGAATCCTTCCATAGATTAAAAAAACCAGTACTAAAGTACTGTTTTCGATAAAAGTGCCCGCTTTTAGCGTCGGCTAGCTAAGTAAGCACCCGCCGCAATCATAATCGAACCGGCTGAACGATTGAGGGTCTGTATGCCTCTTTCTGAGCGTAAGACCTTTCTCGCTATGGAGGCGAGGTGAGCAATCAGCATCAGTCCTAACATCAGTGCAATGAGGGTTAAGCCAGCGGCTATCAAAATATCCTCATGAGTCAGTGCGGTAAGTTCCATGAACGACGGTAAGAAAGCGATGTAGAAAAGGATAACCTTGGGGTTTGATGCCGAGATTAAAAAGCCTTGAAGGAAGTTCATGAAGGAGGAGCGCTGAGTGGTAGGAGCAGCGCTTGCCTCTGTTTTGACGGGTGTCGTCCAGAGCTTCCAGCCCAAATAGCACAAGTAAGTTGCGCCAGCCCAACGGATAGCGGTAAATAACCCTGACCAGTGCTCAGCAATCACAGCTAAACCCATGCAAGCTAACACGAGGTAGATAATGTCGCTGAGTGTCATTCCCAGTGCGAGTAGAAAGCAGGCGCGGCTCCCTTCGATCATTGCTTTTGCCAAAATAGCAAACACACCAGGACCGGGTGTAATACCAAAAATGAAAATCGCCAAAAAGAAGGTAAGCCCGCTCTCTAAAGACATTTCCTGTATCTCGATGAATGGATAAATAAGGGATAAAACGCAAGCATAGAGCAGGCACTATCGTTAAGTCTACTGACATTACCTGTCAATTGAGAGAGCTAGAATACGGTCTCTACATTAGCTGAAAGGAAAAGTCAGATTACGAATGTTGTGGAAATAGTTAGTTTTACTGCGCAGGATAATGTGACGGATGAACAAATCCTAGCGAGCTGTGAGCCCGTGAATGCATTTCTATCCGCGCAGCCCGGGTTTTTATATCGGTCACTTGCTAAGGATGAAGGCTTCGGCTGGGTCGATATCATTTATTGGCAGGACGTGACGACAGCGAAGCAGGGCTCATCCGATTTTATGGATAGCGCTGGCGGGCGTCAGTTCATGGCGCTCATTGATCTCGACTCATGTGTTATTAAACACTTAGCGACGAGTAACGTTTTAATTGGTTATGACTAGTTATTAAACGGTTAGGTTTGCATTAGCCGCCACCGAACATGTCCGGGAGACCGCGTGAATAAAGCAGAGCGCTTGCTGCAAATAGTTAATCTACTTCGCAGCCGTCGAACAGCAATGACAGCCGCACAGCTATCGGACCGCTTAGGTGTTTCCGAGCGGACTATCTATCGCGATGTGCAAGCGCTTACGCTGAGTGGTATTTCTATCGAAGGTGAAGCCGGTGTCGGTTACTGCATCCGTGCAGGAGGCTCCATACCGCCTCTTATGTTTACGCCAAATGAGCTAGAAGCGCTTATGCTTGGGGCGCGTATGGTAAAAGCGTGGGGTGGTAGTGAGTTAGGCTCAAGTGTGGATAGCGCGTTAACTAAAATACATGCTGTGCTGCCTGATGAAATTCATCAAACGCAGAATTTGAATAGCCCGTGGCTTATTGTCCCTGATTTTTTCCAGCAGGAAAGCTCGCCTTTCAGTGATGAACTTCGCACATTGATTAAAGCGTCTTGCAAAGCAAAACTCAGTTATCAGCGTGCAGACGGACATTATTCTGAACGTGTTATCTGGCCGTTAGGTCTTGTCTATTGGGGGCGTACTTGGACATTAGTCGCTTGGTGCGAGCTGCGTCACAGTTATCGTAGTTTTCGTCTTGATAGGATTCATCACCTAGAGTCGTTAGCGGAGCGATTCGTATCAACAGGCGCTGTTAACTTGCAAAATTTTCTCCAACAAGCGTGTTCCACTGAAGATCAATTGGACTCTCTTTAAATCCAGATTACACTAGGCTTATTCTATAGCTAGGTGACAAATATGAATCAGAAACCCACCCCTCCCGGCGAATACGACTGCTGTGAAAGCGCCTGTGAACCCTGCGTTTGGGATGTGTACTACGACGACTTACGTCTGTGGAATGAGGTTGAAAAGCAACGAAAGTTGGCAGAAACGGCTCAGAATGATGTGCAGGCACCCTGAACTTTTATGGTTGTTAGCCTCGGCCGCCGCTTCGTTGCGGTTTAAAACCGGTGACGGCCAATACCGAAAATACAGCCGTTATAGCGAGTGTCGCCGCTAAGGCTTCGCCGCTTAGCTTCATGTAGAGCGCATTTCTGACCAGCTCAACAGCATGAGTAAAAGGATTGATGGCACAAATCCAGTAGAGCCACTCGCTAGATTCACGCATTTTCCATAGTGGATACAGTGCGGATGACAGAAAGAACATTGGGAAAATAACGAAGTTCATGACCCCAGCAAAGTTCTCGAGTTGTTTTATGCGCGACGAGATAAACAGACCAATAGCGCCTAGCATTACGGCTACTAATAGCAGTGCGGGTAGAACGGTCAAATAACCTATCAGGGGCGGCTCTACATCTACAAATAACGCGATAACTAAGAACGCATAAACCTGCAGTAATGATACCAGCGCTATCGATAACAGCTTACTAGCCAATAAAAACCAGCGGGGTAAGGGGCTCATCAACAAAACCCGCATGCTACCCATTTCACGGTCATAAACCATCGATAATGAGCTTTGCATACCGTTAAACAGCAATATCATGCAGCAAAGTCCTGGTGCTATATACACTTCATAAGTGATGTAGGTTTCATAGGGCTCAATGATGGCGATACCCAAAGCCGCTCGAAAGCCAGCAGCAAAGACGACTAACCATAATAGTGGACGAATGAGCGCACTTAAGAAGCGTGTTCGCTGCTGAATAAAACGTAGGTATTCGCGTGTCAGGACGCCTAAAAAGCAATGCCAATAAGCTGAGAGGGATAAGGTTGCTAAAGGTGCGTTTTGGTTTTCTGGTGATATTGGCGTGTTGTGCACAGGAGTGGTCATCGTGTGTTAGCTCCTGATGGCGGGGGCGCTTTTTGGGTTAATTTTTTAAATGCTGCAGGTAAACTGGATTCTCCGCTGAGTTCGCATAGGTCTTGTCCGCTTCCTGATGAGATTAGCTTGCCTTGGTGCAGCAACAGAACACGGTCATCGGGCTGTACTTCTTCAATAAGGTGAGTCGCCCACAATACGGTAAGCTGGCCGTCGTTACATAACGAACGTACATGTTGGTTGAGTGCGAAGCGTGCGTCGGGGTCTAGGCCTGTTGTGGGTTCATCCAGTAATAGCACATCCGGTGTGTGGAGCAGGGCTCGAGCTATTTCTACACGGCGGCGATGGCCTCCATTGAGCGCGCGTACTTTGTCGTTTGCCCGCTCAGTTAAAGTCATCCGTGCAAGCTCACGTTCTATGGGGGCTTTGGCTGCTTTTCGCGAAAAGCCATGCAATGAAGCGTGGTAATAGAGGTTTTGTGCCACGGTTAAATCTAAATCGAGCGTGCTTTGTTGGAAGACAACGCCGATACGTTGCATGACAGCGGTGGGTGCATGATTGAGGTCGTCACCTTGGATTTTGATGCTGCCTTGGCTTAATGCAAATAGCCGGGTAAGCAATGAAAATAGCGTGCTCTTTCCCGCGCCATTGGGCCCCAGTAGCGCACAAAACCGCGAATCGGGAAGCTCAAAGCTCACATCATCCAGCGCCGCCTTGCTACCAGTGGCACCGTATCTAAAACTAACCTGCTCTACAGATACACTCATTTGCTTTTGATCGCTACGCCCCACGGGTATCGCCCGACTTTGATGGTTTTAATCGCTTTTAACTTATCGACATCAACCACAGTAACATCGCCGCTGATACCGTTAGTCGTCAATAGTAGAGATTGGTCGGCATTAAATTCCATGTGCCATACACGACGGCCGACCAATACGTAGTCTATCACTTTAAAGGTTTTAGCATCGATAACAGCAAGGTGGTTAGAAGGCCCTAACGCAACAAATGCATAACGGCCATCATCGCTTAAGCGAATACCTACCGGTTGGATTTTGTCCGGGTGCACACCTTTAATTTCAAAAGAAATTTTATGGGTGATTTGGCGGGTGTCAACATCGATAACAGAGACGGTCGCGCCAATTTCTGAGCTGACCCATAGCGTATTGCTGTCGAGGCTGAATTCCGCATGGCGAGGGCGCTGATCGACTAACGTGTTGTCGAACAGTTTCATGTCGCCGGTATGTATCCAGTGGACCATGTTAGTCGTTTCACTGGTATTGACGGCGATCTTACCATCAGGGCTGACAGCCATACCTTCCGGTTCCACGCCGACATCTATTTGCGCTAATACTTCGTTGGTTTCGGTATCGACAACGGTGGCTAGCGCATCATCTTCGTTCGCGATATAGAGGTGGCGATCATTCGGATGTAGTGCAAATTGTTCAGGGTCTTCGCCAGAGGGTAGCTCTTTGGTAATGGTATGTGTCGCTAGGTCCATCACTTGAACCGTGTCTGAATCTGACGCGCAGATATACAGCTTGGTTTGATCCTTAGATAGGATGATGCCACGTGGTCGTTCACCGACATCTAGCGTATCTGTTACTTCAAACGTATCGAGATCGATAACCGAAATCGTGTCGTCTTTCTCGTTAGATACATAAGCCGTTTCAGCGTAAAGCGTGGAACTAGTCAGTAAAACAGCGGTGGCAAGAAAGCTACGGATAAGCGTTGGAGTAGAAATTGAGAGTGACATGACGATGGCTTCCTGAAAAATCAATGATTAGCGGTTAGCGAAAATCAGCGAGCAGATTGCATTGGCTTTCTGGCTTATCAAAACCTAAGGTGTCCAGTTCGGACACCGGGTGTAAAAAGCCTTCTTGTGGCGATTGGGAGACTAATGATCGCGGATGAACAAGTGGGATGGGTTGTCGTAATTGACCATTCCATGCTCGGAAACCGAGCTTGCGTCCTTTAAAGCCCGCGAGTGCGAAAGCATCCGAGGCGATGTACTGTTTTAAAGTGTGGATATCTTTACTGTTAGTGCGCGTAACTGCTTCTGCAATGGTACGCACGCCAGCCCACGCCGCGTAGTCTTTCTCGCTCATCCAGCGGCCGGTTAGCTTCTCAAACCGACTTTGTAGTTGGGCTGCGCCCCATTGCTCAACAACACGATGCCATGTTACGGGTGTTAGTCCTTGAGTCCCTACTACTGGGCGCGGATACCATGTGTTATATAAAACGTATTCGCCAAAGTCACCGCGTTCATCGGCAATCACAACGGCATCGTATTCTTTTGTTTGGGTAAATAATGGCATTTCTCGCTGGGCGGCTCGGCGCAGGTCGGTATCAAAATTCCATGCCTTTTCGGCAACAATTTTTAGCCCGTAGCGTTTTACTGTTCGCTTAATGGCGGCTGTGTATGCTTTGTCATCATCAGTCGGACCTGTGATCAGTAGTAAGTCGATAAGGCGTCGTGCTTTAAGCCATTGGCCTAAGGCATCCGTCAGCA
>Ga0115007_10001233_pt1 | contig 16583 bp, 20 predicted proteins | sample ArcOceMetagenome_2_FD_87166 | JGI IMG/M metagenome (GOLD analysis project Ga0115007, IMG submission 87166) | Marine eukaryotic phytoplankton communities from Arctic Ocean - Arctic Ocean ARC135M Metagenome | ecosystem: Environmental > Aquatic > Marine > Oceanic | place: Arctic Ocean | collected... | reverse complement strand
CTTCAATTAATTGAACTGCCTCACGCCATGGATTCATTACGCGGTGTTGCTATGGAGTTGATGGATTGCGCGTACCCATTGCTGCACACCATTACACTGCATGATAGCGTTGAAGCCGGTTTTAGAGGTGCCCATTACGCGCTTTTAGTTGGCGCAAAACCTCGTGGTCCAGGTATGGAGCGACGTGACCTATTAGAAGAAAATGCGGCAATTTTTGCCCGTCAGGGTAAGGCGCTAAACGATTTTGCTAACCGTGATGTCAAAGTGCTAATCACTGGCAACCCCGCTAATACAAATGCTTTGATTGCGAGCCGTAATGCACCAAACCTTAGCCCGTCTCAGTTTACCTGCTTAACCCGTTTGGACCATAACCGCGCTAAAGGTATTCTCGCTAACCATTGTGGCGCGACCACGCGTGATATCGGCGGCATCATGATCTGGGGTAACCATTCACCTACGCAATACCCAGATCTGCACCAGGCAACAATCTTAGGCCGCCCAGCGATGTCTCAAATCGATACGGCATGGTACAGAGATGAGTTTATTCCTAAAGTTCAGCAGCGTGGTGGAGAGATCATCGAAGCACGTGGCCTTTCCAGTGCCGCGTCTGCCGCACAGGCTATTGTCGATCAGATGCGCGACTGGGTCTTAGGTACGGATCCGGGTGAGATCATCAGTATGGGTATTTTAAGTGATGGTAGTTACGGAATAACAAAAGGGATCTTCTACTCATTCCCTGTGCGTTGTAACTACGGACGCTACCAGATTGTGCATGATATTGAAGTAGGAGACTTTAGTCGCCAACGTCTGACAGCGACTGAGCAAGAGTTGCTTGATGAGAAAGAGATCGTTGAACATCTTCTACCTAAAGAAACAGAAGAGTCCCATCAGAACTTATCGATCTGTTTGCGTTCAGGCATTACGCTGTATGCTGATAATACGGGGCCTGACGCTGATACTAAGTTCATGACCACTAACCGTGTAATGTGATGAGCACCCAATCTGATGGCTAGTTAATTACTTATTTTGCCGTCAGTATTCTTTGCTAAAATACCCCTTTATATAGGGGTATTTTTTTATGGTTGAGATTCTTACTGTTGCCACCCGTCATCAAGGTTTATATGAGTTCACATCAGCGTTAAGCGCGCTAGTTAATCGCTCGCATATGACCGACGGGATCTGCAATTTACTGATTCAGCACACCAGTGCGAGCTTAGTCATTCAGGAAAATGCTGACCCCAGTGCCCAAGACGACCTCGAACGTTGGCTTAATCGGCTCGTACCTGAGGGGGATGCGTTGTATACCCATGTTTTTGAGGGGGCAGATGACATGCCCGCTCACATCAAAGCGGCATTAACCGCGAGTACGCTTTCTATACCGATTAAAAAAGGGCGTTTGTGCTTAGGCACTTGGCAGGGGGTGTATTGTTGGGAGCACAGGCATTTAGGCAGCCAACGACAGATCGCTGTTCATATTGGGGCGTGAAAATAATAAAGGCTGCAATAGCAGCCCTTAAAACAGTGTGTAGAGACCGTCTAATTAGGACGGGTCTTCATTGGCATCGAGCGGTGTAATACTTTGCAGCATCTTTAAAAGATCCAGCAAGATAATCAAAATATTGTTGTAGTAACATACACCCATTACAAACCGCTTAGTGGTTTCATCCCCCGTCGCATTTGGCGCACGGTCTATATCTTTTTGCGGCAGGTTAATCACTTCATTCGCGCTGTCTACAACTAAGCCGACAACTTCCTGCTCGTTATATTCAACTACGATGATACGGGTGTCGTCGTCAGGCGTATGGGGCGTAAGGCCAAACATTTGTCGTGTATCAATAACCGTTACTACATTACCGCGAAGGTTGATAATACCCAGAATATAATGGTCTGAACCTGGAACGTGGGTTATTTCGCTGTAGCGTAAAACTTCTTTAACCTGAACAACATCAACACCATATAGCTCATTATCGACCTTGAACATCGCCCACTGATGGTAGACCACTTCTTCTTGGTTGCTGCGTCTGCTCTCGCTTGACTCTTGTTGCTGAAAAGCTTGGTCTGTTTGTAAGCTCCGAAGGTGTTCAGCTGCTGATTCTAAACCCATGGTGTTCTACCCATCCAAATTTACTACAGAAAAGAGCATTTTAAAAAATCACTTTTAAAAAGCGCCTATATTTTTATTCGAGTATCCCATAGCTTGGATACTATTGAAAAGCTTAGAAATATACTTTGTTAAAGCATAGACTAGCCAAGGGAGAGAGGAAATAGCTGATAGGTAAAAACAGGCGGCTTTATTCGTTTTATTGCTTAAAGACAGTTATCAGGTTTTGGAAGGCCGCCGATCTTCGCAATCAATTTTGCCGGGCTACCCGGGAAAAGCTTCATTAAGTATATGCTCTTGCCTTTATCGTTACCTAGCGCCAATGTAACCGCCTTGACTAAAGGACGCATCGCTGGGGACAGTTGATACTGGTGATAAAAGTCACGCACTACGGTGATTATTTCTAAGTGGGCCTCGGTCAAGGTGATACCTTCTGCCGCCGCGATCTCTACCGCTAACTCAGTTGACCACGCGCTAAGGTCGCGTAAAAAACCTTCTTCATCAAATGCTATTGTCATAACTCAATACCAACTAACCACTTTGTCGTGTTCGCAACTTAGCTGCACAAACGCCTTATCGTTCACTAAGGTAAAGGTAGGTGAGAGCCTGTGTGTTAACCCTCGGGCTTGAATGTCCGCTTCGAGTGCCCCTAGCTTGATATCTATAGGAAGCCCCTCAAACAAAGCCTGATGAGCTGACAGTCCAGCATAAACGGCATCCTCAATTAGAAGTATGCCGTCACCTGCGGATAGGCCGTTCAACATTCTATGATATAGGGGGAGGTTGCTCGGCGTTTTGTTAATTACATGTAAAGTCATAATTAAAAGGTCAGTACTGAATCGTTTTGTTGGATAAGTGATGCAATAACGTCACGCTGGATCAGGGTCACAGGCATTGCCAAATCGTTTTCCGTTAAACCATTCTCACTTAAGTCTTCAGCGGTCACATAGATTTGATCAATATCATACATAGGTAACGCGCTTAGCATCGCTTCATGCTTTTTCATCTGAAGCTGTTCAGGTGATTGGTTATTGATCAGCTGATATAAACCATCCCCGACAAACAGAAGTGATACTGGCATCTCAAAGATGGAGCAGGTGAGGGCAAGGTCTAGAGACTCCCTCCCATTACTTGATCCATAGGGCGCTGACTGGTTAATGATTAAGATACTTTTTTTAGCGCTCATCCACTAACTCCCAAAGGTAACGACACGATCGGAAACGGCAATCGCTTCCGCTAACTGCCCGAGCCCTGAAAGCTCAAACCCTGACGCTAGGTTGGCATTTGGCTTTTCATAGCGCTTCGCTTCGTTTTCATCCAGTATGCCGCGTTTAACTGCTGCTGCTATGCAAACGACCAGATCCAAAGCGTGCTCCTCGGCTAAGGCCTGCCATGCGGTTAAAAGATTACTTTCATCTTGTGGTGGCGTGATCTGTTGATTAGCGACCAATACACCATCGCCATAATAAAATATACGGAAGATCTGGTGGCCCTCATCTAATAAGCATTTTGCATAGCGGTATGCGGTTGATGAGGTTTGCGCACTAAATGGCGATGCATGGATAACTAATGAGAATTTCATAATATCTGCAGGCTTAAGGTCTAAGTTAGGTGCTATTTTTTAGCAGCCCTCTAATAAAAAGCCCCGCTATCTTAAAGAAAGCAGGGCTTTTTTTATATAAGTAATGCTAATTAATCATCGCTAAGAAAACCCACAAGACTCAGCAAGTGAATGAATAAGTTGTAGATGTTTAGGTACAAGCTAACGGTAGCCATAATGTAGTTTGTGTATGTACCATTTACGATGTTGCTTGTGTCGTAAAGGATAAAGCCACACATTAACAATACGACAAGGGCAGAGAAGGCCAAATGCAATGCGCCTAATTGCACGCCGAAAAGCGGCAATACAAACAGCGCAACCATCGTAATAATCGCAACCATCATGCCTGCGGCAAGGAAGCCGCCCATAAAGCTGAAGTCTTTTTTGCTGGTCAGTACGTAAGCGGATAACCCAAAAAAGGTTAACCCTGTCATACCTAACGCGGTCATGACAACCTGGCCACCATTGGCCATCGCTAGGTAGTTATTAATCAGAGGGCCTAATCCAAACCCCATCATCCCTGTAAAAAGAAATACGAGAGGAAGCGCTGCTGCACTATTTTGTTTTTTATTCAAAATGAATAACATAACAAAGCTCAGTATAAAGCTGCCTAAATACACAATCATAGGCATTTGTAGAAGCATGGAGATGCCGGCGGTGATTGCACTCACTACCATGGTCATTGCCAGCAGCATATAGGTATTTCGAATCACTTTGTTCGTTTGTAAAACTGACTGTTCAGACCGAACATCATAAGTGTTTACGTTACGCATGTTACCCTCGAAGAAATGCTTTGTTTAATATACCTCTATATATAAGCCTTTTACTCGGTTTTTCAAGCTCTCTTTACATAGTTTTACGCTCACGTAGAATCAGCCGTCCTCCAAATAGATGAAAAAATAGATGTGTGACTTAAATATACTCTTCGAAGATGATGACATTATCGCCTTAAATAAGCCGTCAGGCTTGTTGGTTCATCCTAGTTGGATTGCGCCGCGGGGCACGCCAAATCTGGCCTCAATGCTTAAGGTTTACTTTAATGGTGGCAGCCCTTATACCATTCATCGATTAGATCGCCCCACATCGGGTGTGATTTTGTTCGGCAAAAATAAAGAGATCGCACAAAAAATGAATGCGCTCTTTGCTGAGCGCAAGGTTGAAAAAACCTACCTTTGTATGGTGCGCGGCTATACCCCCGATGGGGATGTGATTGATTACGCGCTGAAAGAGGAGCTCGATAAAATTGCAGATAAACACGCCAATAAGGATAAAGAGCCCCAGGAGGCCGTTTCAGACTATCGCCGTTTAGGCACCGTGGAGTTAGATATTCCCGTTGGTCGCTATGAAAAATCCCGTTACTCGCTGGTTGAAGTCAAACCCAAAACTGGCCGTAAGCACCAGATTCGTCGTCACATGAAACATATATTCCACCCCATCATTGGTGATACAAACCATGGGGATAATAAGCATAACAAATCGTTCCGCGAGAATTTTGATCTGCAGCGATTAATGCTAATGGCGTCTACTATTAAGTTTGAACACCCGATAACTCATCAAGTCATGGAGATTACCGCGCCTGTTGATCTCTATACGGATCAGCTATTTACGCAGTTTGGATGGGCTGGTTTATATCCATCAGACAACACACACTTAACGATAAACGCGTTCGATTGAATGCGGGAAGGTGGCACATGTATAAAGGGTTAGTACTCATCACTCTGCTCATGTTAGGGGCGGTTTCGGCTTATGCCGCGGAACCGGGCACCCAAATCATTAACTACTCAGGTAGCGTGATTGAGGAACCTTATTGGTTTAAAGATAGCTTTTTAGATATTGCCGATGATCTGCAGGAAGCGGATGAGGCAGGGAAAAATCTACTGATCTATTTTCATCAGGCGGGTTGCCCATACTGCTACAACATTGTTCAGCAAAGTTTTCTTGATCCTCAATTAGGCCCGTTTATTCAAGCGAATTTCGATGTTATTGCACTTAACCTATGGGGTGACCGCGAAATAACGCTGCCTAATGGTGAGGTGCTAACCGAAAAAGCATTAGCGGTAAAATGGAAGGTGCAATTTACCCCAACACTGTTTTTCTACACCGATAAACCTGAACCTAGTTTAAGAATTGATGGCTACCGCAGTAAAGAGATGCTGGCTAAAGTTATCGATTATGTCATGAGCGGTTCAGAGGGGCAGTATTTAGCGCAAAAGGTTGTACGTAGCGAGGCTAACGCGGCGCTCTACCCATCGCACCGTTTCTCACTATTAAATGAGATATCGCAACTTAAAAGTAGTAAGCCGTTGGCTGTACTTTTTGAGTACCCCGCGTGCGCAGATTGCGAGCAATTACATAAAGCGGTGATTTCACGTAAAGATACGGACCAGCTGCTCGCAAACTATACCGCCTTGCGTGTTGATGTCTCCGATCAAACTCCGCGCTCTTACCTTGCTAATCAGCAACCAATGACGGCTAAACAGTGGGCCGATCATCTTAGTTTAACCTACTTTCCTAGCCTCGTTTTACTGGACGAGAGAAAGCAGGAACGCTTTAGAATAGATAGCTATGTTCAAGCGTTTCATTTTCAGGCGGCATTGGAATATGTCGATCAGAAAATATATCAACGAGAGCCCGAATTTCAGCGCTATATCAATGAACGGGCAGATAATTTACGCAAGACAGAGAAAAAGGTCGTAATCACTGAATAACAAAGGCTTCAAAGCTATTTTTTTGTGTACAGCTATGCTCTAATCCGCCACGGATTATTAACATACTTATATAAAATAAAACGAAACGACGGTAACAGTCTCAAATGAGCACAGATCAAACTATGGCTGATCTGCTTAAGCAGAAAAGCGGTAACGTACGCATCGGTATCATTGGTGCAATGGATGAAGAAGTAAAACTGCTTAAGGCCTCTCTGGAAAACAGAGAAGATAATACCGTTGCCGGTTTTCACATATATACAGGTAAACTGCACGGCAAAGATATTGTGCTATTAAAATCAGGCATTGGTAAAGTGAATGCTGCGATTGGTACAACCATCTTGTTGCAAATGTTTAAGCCTGATTGCGTTATTAATACAGGGTCTGCCGGTGGCTTTGATCCTACGCTGAATGTAGGGGATATCGTTATCTCCTCAGAAGTCCGTCACCATGATGTTGACTTAACGGTGTTTGGTTATGTTTATGGCCAAGTACCTCAGCAGCCCGCTTCGTTCTTACCTGATGAAACCTTAGCCGCTGTGGCGGAGCGTTGTATATCCCGTATGGGTGGGATCAATACTGTGCGTGGGTTAATTGCTACAGGTGATCAATTTATGAACGACTCAGCACGCGTTGAACGCAAGCGCGCTCTTTTTCCGACCATGAAAGCGGTTGAAATGGAAGCGGCAGCGATTGCTCAAGCTTGCTACCAGTTTGCAACGCCGTTTATCGTTATTCGCGCACTGTCTGATATCGCAGGCAAAGAGTCAGGAATCTCCTTCGAGCAGTTTTTAACAACGGCAGCGAAACATTCTGCAGAAATGATCATCGCAATGATTGATGAGTTAGCCGTCAACTGATACAAATAGAGCCTTAATAATTTACTAGCTTTAGCAAGCGTTAAATAAGGCTCTAAAATGACAACTTCTTTCCATCCTCCTGTACGTACACTGATGGGTCCTGGCCCTTCAGATGTTAGTCCTCGTGTGCTTGCCGCTATGGCGCGTCCAACTATTGGCCACCTTGATCCTGAATTCATTCGAATGATGGATGAAGTGAAGGCGATGCTTAAAACATTTTTCAAAACTGATAATGAGTTAACCATGCCCATTTCTGCCCCTGGTTCAGCGGGTATGGAAGCCTGTTTTGTAAACCTGATCGAACCGGGTGATAAAGTTATCGTTTGCCAAAACGGCGTGTTTGGTGGACGCATGAAAGAAAACGTCGTTCGTTTTGGTGGTGAATGCATCCTCGTTGAAGACGAGTGGGGCACGGCGATTAGTGTTGAAAAAGTTAAAGCCGCGTTTGCTGCCCATGACAACATTAAAGCCTTAGCTTTTGTTCACGCTGAAACATCGACAGGCGTACGCTCTGATGCAAAAGCGCTGTGTGAAATCGCACAGGATAATAATGCATTATCGATTGTTGATGCCGTAACCTCGTTAGGTGGCGTTGAGCTTGACGTGGATGGCTGGGGGATCGATGCTATCTATTCTGGCACCCAAAAATGCCTATCATGCCCACCGGGTATCTCGCCTGTTAGCTTTAGTGACAAAGCGGTCGACGTGGTTAAAAACCGTAAAACGCCTGTTCCAAGCTGGTTTTTAGATACCAACCTTGTCATGGGGTACTGGGGTGGCGGCGGTAAGCGTGCGTATCATCATACGGCACCGGTTAACTCACTCTATGCTCTGCATGAATCGTTAGTTATGCTGGAAGAGGAAGGTCTAGAAAATGCGTGGGCACGTCACCAAAAACACCATTTAGCACTACGTGCGGGCTTAGAGACGATGGGCATTGGTTTTCTTGTTGATGAGGCGGACCGTCTACCTCAGCTAAACTCAGTCTATATTCCTGAAGGGGTTGATGATGCCGCTGTTCGTGCAGCGCTGTTGAAAAACTATAACCTTGAAATCGGTGCAGGCTTAGGTGCATTAGCCGGTAAGGTTTGGCGTATAGGTTTAATGGGCTCTGCAGCGACACAGCGTAATGTTATGTTGTGTTTAGATGCGTTAGAAAATACCTTAGCGGGCATGAACGCACCGATCAATACAGGTGTGGCTGCGCAGGCTGCCGCGGCTGTATTTTCTGAATAAAGCGTTGATCACGACATTAAAAAACCGGCCTCATACTAAGGCCGGTTTTTTTATAGTACCCATCTATTATTCAGTCGTTCTCGGCGTTGAGTGCCGCTTGCACAAGCTGGATGGAGGCTGCGCTATCCCAATCCTTACCTCCCAAGGTCCTCGATAATAACTCCCCTTGTTTGTCTAAGAGCAGGGTCATAGGTAGGCCTCTTATGCCAAACACCTGATAAGACTTACCCTCTTCATCCAATAAGATAGGAAAGGTGAGTTCAGTATCTAACTCAAGCAAAAAACTCGACACGGCGGTTGAGCTTTCACCTATGTTGATCGCAATGATTTCAAATGGCTGCTCGGAAAAGTGGTTTCTAAGCCTCTGCATCGACGGCATCTCTTTGACGCAGGGTGGGCACCAGGTAGCCCAAAAGTTAAGCAGTAGAATCTTTCCCTTGTAAGCAGAAAGGTCCACCGCTTCATTATCTGTGTTTTGTAGCTTTAAGCGGTAAAGCTCTGATGTTGACGACGTATCGGCATAAGCCGCTGGCGTTAGGCTTAACATTAAAACTAAAAGCGATCTGTAGCCCGCAGAGATGAAGCGTTTCATATGATTACTCAATGTAAATAGAGTATGAATAATAACAAATTAGTGGCAACTGTCTCACCCTATAGCGTTTATCGTTTCATTCTTTATACTCTGATAGATAATAAAGACACATATTGTTTAGACGGTGGAGAAAGGGGTTTCGTTGTTTTATTAAACACTGCCGCATTATGTTAACCAGTAGAGAATAGGATCATTATGAACGTAGCATTCATCGGTTTAGGCGTTATGGGCTACCCTATGGCAGGGCATTTAGCGAAAGCAGGGCATCAGGTTAACGTATATAACCGTACCCAGTCGAAGGCGGCGCGTTGGGCTGAAGAGTATAAAGGAACCTATGCGGAGACACCGGCAGCAGCGGCAGCCGAAGCGGATATTGTGTTCGTATGTGTTGGCAATGATGATGATCTGCGTGAGGTGGTGTGCGGTGAATCGGGCGTGCTTAAAGGGATTGCGGCGGGTTCCGTGCTTGTTGATCACACAACAGCTTCAGCGGATGTCGCCCGAGAGATCAATGCCATTGCCTCGGCGCAAAACGTTGGCTTTCTAGATGCACCTGTATCAGGTGGTCAAGCGGGAGCCGAAAATGGTGTCCTAAGTGTAATGGTGGGTGGGGATGAGGCGTCATTTACCCATGCAGCACCCGTTATTGAAGCTTATGCTAAATCGATCCGCTTACTCGGTGACGTGGGGGCGGGGCAGTTGGCTAAAATGGTTAATCAGATCTGTATCGGTGGGCTCGTGCAAGCGCTGTCAGAAGCGGTCCATTTTGCTAAATGCTCAGGGCTAGATGCTGAACAGGTGTTTGATGTTATTCAGCACGGCGCCGCAGGTTCTTGGCAGATGGCCAACCGCCATCAAACGATGATCAACAATGAGTTCGAATTTGGTTTTGCGGTTGATTGGATGAGAAAAGATTTTAAAATCGTGCTCGATGAAGCGCGAAAGAATGGTGCGCGTTTACCTGTAACTTCGCTGGTTGATCAGTTCTATGCGGATGTGCAGGCCATGGGGGGCGGGCGCCTAGATACCTCTAGCCTGCTAAAACGGTTAGAAACAAAAGACTAAATAACCCTTATTTATAAAGGGTTTTTGTGGGCTATGTGCGGATAGACATCGTCATTTGAAACGATATAATAAGCCCGATACAAAATATTATTACTAAAAAGTATAGCAAGGACCGTTCTATGGATAAGTATAGCTTTATCTCTGTTGCACCAAGCCTAGTGATTGTTGCAGCAATGATTATTGGAACTGTGGTTGGCATTGCAACCCTTAAAAAAGTTATTGCTAAAGACGCTGCAGCTGCAGAAGAATAAGCTCTAATTTTTATCAGGCAGGTTAAGCCGCTTAACCTGCCTGATCTATCCAACCCCTCCCTGTAAGTCTCCTCTATCATCATGAATCACCACAGGTTCGGTACAATAAAGCCCCGATCTACCTCGTTTCCCGTTATTTTATCAAACCGACAAATAAGCTGAGGTCTATCGTAATGACAGATGCCCTTTATAAATTCATGGTAGGTTGCTAGCTTTTCTGGACGAGGGGAGAGCCAATAGGGTTTCTGCAAAACAGCATAGCTAAACTGATCGCTTAGCTTTCGATATTCGTTCTGTCTAATCCACCACCCCTTTTGATGAAGCGGGTTAATCTCGGCGGCTAATTGTAATGTACTGGCCGCTTGATCTAGGTGATAAAACAGATAACCCTGTAGTAGCATAATTTTTTTAGTAGGGTGTATATTGATCGCCTTGCAGGTTGCTTGTCCCGCTGAGGTCTCTGATAATTGTAATTGATGGTCACGCATGCGCTGGTATTTTATCGCTAAACGATCCCGTTTATTTGGGCCGATAAAATCAGAAAGTTGACCGCCATCACCTACACATAAATAGAATTTTATCGCGCACTCTAAGTGAAAATCATACGCGTCTACACGGCCTAAAAAATCATATTCACCGATGGTTATAAGGTTTTCAATTACCTGTATATTTCTTTTTAATTCAATCGGTTGAATTTGTTTATTAATAAGTGAACTTACTAGGTTCTCATAATAAAGACCTAGGCGAGTAGAGGTTGGATTCCCTATGACGGGTTCCACCGAAGAGATCCGTTCTGCGGCGTTAAGCCAATCCACACCGGAGATTACTTTATCGTCATCTACCCCGACAAGAGAAGGGGTTTTAAGTATCCATAGAAGGTCATCTATCATATTAATTATCTAGTTACACAAAGGGGCTGAATCGCTTAAAGTATGCCTTACACCGAATTTTGATTAAGAGAGAAATAATGAGCCGCACAAAACGCAACCAAAAACCGTTAAATGAACAGAATCGAGAGGTTATGCTGTCTGATTCTGATATTAACAATATCATAGTTAATGGTGCTCAAATTTCACTTATGAAACTACGCCGTGCGCGTAGCACTGATGCTCAGCTTTGTTATTACGCAGAAATTGGCGTGTACCTTGAAGTTTCGCTATCGCGAGGCGCGGGTATCACAGAGGAAACACTTAAATCGCTTGAAGAGATCCATCGTATCGCCACCCACGAATACATGGATACCCGTAAACTTGAGGCGATTGCGGATAATTAAACGTGCAGTCAGACAATATAATAGAAGACTTTGACGCTAAAGGCTTTCTTAAGCAGCTTACAACCCGTCCAGGTGTTTACCAGATGTATGATCAGGCGGATCAGTTGCTTTATATCGGTAAAGCCAAAAATTTAAAGAACCGTGTCAGTAGTTATTTTCGGAGCACCGGTTTAAGCATTAAAACCGCGGCCTTAGTGTCAAAGATCGCCGATGTGCGCGTGACGGTGACAAACAGCGAAACTGAAGCCTTACTGCTAGAGCAAAACCTTATTAAGCAGTATAGGCCTCCGTACAATATTCTATTAAGGGATGATAAGTCCTACCCCTATATTTTTATATCGGATAAGCAGGCCTATCCCGCGGTGCAATTCAGTCGTGGCGCCAAGCGCAAAAGCGGGCGCTACTTTGGCCCATTTCCTAGTGGCGGGGCGGTTAGGGATAGTTTAAATCTACTGCAAAAAATCTTTAAAATACGGCAATGTGAAGAGAGTTTCTTTAAAAACCGTTCACGCCCCTGTCTTCAATACCAGATAAAACGCTGCACAGCCCCCTGTGTTGAGGCGATTTCTGAAGCGGCGTACCAAGAAGATATTCGCCATGCTGCCATGTTTTTAGAAGGTAAAAATAGTGCCGTTATGGATGAGGTGGCCAGCCGAATGGAGGCGTCATCACATGATTTAGATTTTGAACAAGCCGCTATCTATCGCGATCAGCTGATTAGTTTGCAGAAGGTTCAAGAGCAGCAGTATGTATCAGGCAAACAGGGTGATGCTGACGTTATCGCATGTGCAATCAAGCCCGGCGGTGTCTGTGTTCATATGCTGTTTGTTCGAGGGGGGCGTATTATTGGCAGCAAAGCTTATCACCCTAAGGTTGCAGTTGAGGAGAATGAATCAGAAGTACTCTCTGCATTTATTGCCCAATGGTACCTGATGGGCGTACGTGACATTCCTGCTTATGTCATAACCTCCCATGAACTCACCGATAAAACCTGTATCGAAGAAGCGTTGGCCTCGGCAAGGGATAAAAAGGTTGTCCTTGCGCATACGGTAAGGGGTGAGCGGGCAGGATGGCAGAAACTGGCTTACACCAATGCAGAGCAGCAGCTGAATAGCTTTTTGGCAAATAAAAAGAATATCTACAACCGCTATTTAGAGCTGCAAGAGCTATTAGGGCTTGAAGAGGTTCCTCAGCGGTTAGAGTGCTTTGATATAAGCCATAGCTCAGGGGAGGCGACAGTCGCCTCCTGTGTCGTATTTGATCGTAACGGGCCGTTAAAAAGTGATTATCGTCATTTTAATATCGAGGGTATTACCCCGGGTGATGACTACGCCGCTATGCATCAAGCCTTGCTTAGACGTTACACTCGATTGAAAAAAGGTGAGGGCAAGCTGCCCGACCTACTGATAATTGATGGCGGTAAAGGGCAGGTGACACAAGCGATGGAAGTGCTAGACGAACTATCGATTAACGAAGTACTGGTGATCGGTATCGCCAAAGGCCCTACACGTAAAGCCGGCTTTGAAGTGCTTATCTCCGGTGAGACCGGCGAAGAAACCGTGCTGGAAAGTGATTCCGCCGCTTTGCATTTAATGCAACATATTAGAGATGAGGCTCACCGTTTTGCCATTACAGGTCATCGGGCAAGACGAGGCAAAGCGCGCAAAAAATCAGTTTTAGAAGATATTCCAGGGGTTGGCCCCAAAAGACGGCGTGAAATACTACGTCATTTCGGTGGAATACAAGAAGTTGAGCGTGCGAGTATTGAAGAAATTGCAAAAGTCTCTACCATAAGCCAGACCATAGCCGAAGAGATTTACTCGGCACTTCATCCTGATGTATAAGAATTGATGAAAATACCTAATATACTGACAAGCTTACGCATTCTACTGATCCCTGTATTTGTGCTCGTTTATTATTTACCGTATGAATGGGCACCGATGGCAACGGGGTGTGTTTTCGCCGTGGCAGGCTTTACGGACTGGCTCGATGGCTATTTAGCCCGAAAGCTAGACCAAACCTCGCCCTTTGGCGCATTCTTAGATCCGGTAGCGGATAAATTAATGGTCGCCATATCGCTCGCCTTGTTAGTAGAAGGCTATGCGAATTGGTGGATTACCATCCCTGCCGTTATTATTATTGGCCGAGAGATCGTTATATCAGCTTTACGCGAGTGGATGGCGGAGGTGGGTAAACGCTCAAATGTTGCTGTTTCCTACATTGGTAAGGTCAAAACAGCCTTGCAAATGCTAGCGATAATGCTGATGATCGTTACTGAGCCTTACACAATGGTATCTTGGGCTGGGATTGCCGCATTATACATTGCGGCGATTTTAACTTTATGGTCTATGTATCAGTACCTTAGGGCAGCTTGGCCTGCATTATCTGAAGAGATGTAAGTGGTTAATAATTAAGCAGAATTTTTTTCTCGTAACAGTGTTGACTTATAATAGAGGAACTCTATAATACGCACCACTTGTTACAGCAGAGCGGGAATAGCTCAGTGGTAGAGCACAACCTTGCCAAGGTTGGGGTCGCGAGTTCGAACCTCGTTTCCCGCTCCAAATGCTAGATCAGGTTTTAGAGGCGCGGTGGCAGAGTGGTCATGCAGCGGACTGCAACTCCGTGTACGCCGGTTCGATTCCGACCCGCGCCTCCATATAAAACAAGCACTTAGATAGGTGCTTTTTTTATGTCCGAATACTTCCGAATATAATACCGAATATACAGTACTTAGTTTTGCTGGTGGCATGTGTATTGTTTGATACATAAATAACACTACGTTCATCGGTACAGCTCGTAACCTCGCAGACGTTGAACTACCTGTTATACGCCTCTGTTGTGGCAGGGTAGTTCGCTACACTCCGCACACAGCAAAACCGCATTGGAAAAAATGCTTTCAAACCGACACCCGCACTCAGGCCGCCAGTCGCTATCTATCCGATCCTGCACCATTTCTATAAACTGTGCAGCATCGGCTGGTTTTTGATTGCACTGTTCGGCAATTTTTTGCGCATCGGCTTTTGTAATTCCTTTCACACGGTGATCAATGTCAACGCCAAGTTGGTGCAGCCCACCCACACCATAAAACTTTCCATCCTCTTGCGGTGGCATTGGCTGGTAAACATAAGCCTTTGTCGGTTCGTTTCTCATCTCTAGCTCCCGGCGTATAACAACGCCATTAAATCGGACTTCGCTTCGCTCGCCTTTTATGGCAAAGGTTATTTCAGGTTTGCTAAAGCCTTGCCTGTCTCCCACGCTTTCTGTACAGATGGAGGGCAATACCTGCAAACTTCCTCCCATGTATAGTCGTGAAAAATATCTATGCACGCTTTTGCAGCGAATGCCTTTAGGTCTTCTATTTGTTGACACATAAATTACCTCTGGGGGGTATGCTTAGCTAGGCATTTCGCCCGCTTCATACCCTAAATATTTACCCATGCTGCCCTCATCACCTTCTGTAAATTTTTGCGAACGAGCTCTGTATCAGACTCATGTTAGTCATGTGTTTTTACGACAGGTATTTTTCTATCGTACACTTGGACTTGTGCGGCTGTTTTATGGCCTGAGATTTGTTGCTTATCGTAAGGGTTACCGTCAATATCTGATATTGATTTTGCTTTTATATCGTGAAATGTGAAGTCGAAGCTTAGTTCTGGGTTTGCTTTTACTGCTTTTTCTTTTGCGGCGGCGTACCAGTGCCGTAGGCGGTTGCCTGATATTTTTTGTGCTTTTGCGTCTGCTAGTACCCAGTTAATGCTGTGTATTGCGCTTTGGCTTCTTGCTATTTCGATGGCTGAGCGGAGGCGGGGAGTCCAGGCTTTTATTTGAACTTTGCCCGTTTTCCCTTGTTTTATTAGTATGCCTTCGTTTAGCAGCTGCGCTGGAGTTAGCGCTAATACATCGCCTTGACGTGCTGCACAGCAATAGCTTATTTCCATTGCTGCGTACAGAAGCGGCGGTGCTTGTTGTAGTACTGCGGTGTATTCTTGATCTGTTATGTATCTATCGCGGCTTTTTTCTGTGAATTTTGAAACGCCTTTGCAGGGGTTTACTGTGATTTTGCCGCGGGCGTAGGCCCAGCTGAAGACTTTACTCATAAAGCTATGTTCGCGGTTTGCTTGGACCTTGCTTTTTGTGCCTCGTATATCCATGTATTGCTGGATCATGGCGGGCCGTATAGCTTCTGCTGACATTTTACCGAACACCGGCATTATGACGTTTGCATTACGGGTGTAGTCTTTTTGTGTTCGCGGTGCGAGGTCGAAGAAAGCGGGGGAGGATAGGAACTCTGTAACGAGGTGTTCCATTGATCCGTCACGCATTTCAAGGTTGCGCTGCTCTTCTGTATAGCGATCCCAGACGCGTTTTCGCGTTGCTCCGATTGCGCACAGTTTTATGCACTGACCTGTTTTTGGTCTGAACTCATACGCTGATTTGCCCTGATATACACGCGGTGGCATCCATTCCGATCCGGCTTTTCTTCTGCGACCCATGTTAATTACTTACCATGCTGAGCGCCATGAAATCCGGCGCTGTACTGTGTTTTGATTGATCAACCGGCTGGTGGTACGGGTTGTATATGTGATGAGGTGTAACCCGCAGCCGTCCGTCGGTTGGCCTGACTATGTAAAATATGCCGTGCTGATCGAGGACCTGCCGCTGCTTAGTAGGCTGGCTATAGCCTGTAAGATCTTCCAGCTGCTTGTCTGTTAAAAATTCAATGCTCATATCGAAACACCATATTTTGTTTAGTCGTTTTGTATAACACTACGTTCATCGGTACAGCTCGTAACCTCGCAGACGTTGAACTACCTGTTATTTTGGAGCGCTTAATCCGCAAAGTTTAGCGACATCCTCTCCCCACTCCTCAACGATATTTGGTATATCAATGCCATAG
>Ga0115007_10001222_pt1 | contig 16644 bp, 7 predicted proteins | sample ArcOceMetagenome_2_FD_87166 | JGI IMG/M metagenome (GOLD analysis project Ga0115007, IMG submission 87166) | Marine eukaryotic phytoplankton communities from Arctic Ocean - Arctic Ocean ARC135M Metagenome | ecosystem: Environmental > Aquatic > Marine > Oceanic | place: Arctic Ocean | collected... | reverse complement strand
ACATGCCAAAAGTGAGGGTAGGTTCCGTATCCAAAACTACCAGCAAAGTCTTCATCCATTCCACCACTATTCCAATACTCCTGAAGATCTACGAGTGCACAAGTTTGATGGTGATCATATCTACCATTAGATCGTATTCGATTGAATTTATGAGCAACAGATTGCTTTTGGTTCGTTTCGTTGTTAATCTTTGTCGTATCCCAAGTGAGTACATCTCGAATAGTTTCAATTGGAACTTTCATGCTTAGATCCAGTATCAATCCCAATCGAGTCTTTGCCAAGTAGAATGCTAGATTGTGTGAACCTTCAACGTTCCAGTCAATGTCATTATTGATATGAACAATCCTCAGCATAAAATAGAAACGAATTGGGAGACTGGAACTGTTGTTCCCGTTTAGATAGTACAACGAGGTATTATTACTGGCTGTTATATTCAAGTAATCGGTTGCGCGAAGACCTAATGGAGATCCATCGTCGACGATGATAATGCTCAGTTGCTTTTGAATGTTTTCTGGATAACTAGCAAAATTGTTGAGTTGTTGCATAAGTAGAGCTGGTTGAGCGAAGTATGGTAAGCTAATAGTCAAGCCTGAGTGTGTTCTAACCCCGGGTGACATTGATCGCCGAAATGAATCGGGACAGACGGGTGCCAGGATCGCACCATTGCTCATGTTCTGCTGAAATAAATCTACTGGTTTGTGAGAATCATCCAATACAGCTATATTGGTATCTAGCCAACAGGGTTTAACCGATGTCAATTTTTTGTTATCCAATGATTCGTAAAAGTTTGTAGCCAAAATGACTGATTCCGACTTATATTTATGCGATCCCTTCGCAGTACGACTATCGACCTGGTCGAACAGTGCCCCTTTGCCATTTCCAGTTAATTTTATAGGCGTAATGTCGAAATGATCTAACGCATAACACCATAGGGGTTGATCTGATAATTGAAAAAGTGATTATGAAATGAACATTACGATACGACAAAAATAATGTTAAGAAATATAGTTGTGAAGCGAAATTCGTTATTTCGTTTATCAGTCTCATGAGCCTACGTACCTCTCCAACTATCTTCCTCCTTCGAATAATGATCCCAGAAGAAATTGGCAGCTTCTTTGATAGAAGGAGAATCAACAGCATATCCTATTATACTATTTTCATACAATGTACAGTTCATGTTATAATCTGGTTGGGCCCGTAACCATTGCAAACTTGCTTTAACATTCTTCTTCGTATCCTTCTTCTTTAATACAATTCGGTCGAATTCTGCTTCCGCACCGCCCCCATATGGGTGAATTCTTTGGGCTAGTTTAACGGTAGAACTCATAATGTTTCTTGCCTCAGCTTGAAAAATTTCTAAATCGTCCCTCGGTGATAATATTCCATCTATGTAGAAGATAACTTGACACGTCTCCTGAATTTTTGTTTCCCGAAAGGCCATAAATTTTGGCCACCTAGATTGCGTAATCCATCGCTTGTATTGTCGAAGATCTTTCACAATTATTTCCCATCCTGGTGCTTGTAGATCAGCTAGGTTTGAGAAGGCGAAGAAATGATAATGTGGAGATCTGTACAATAAGGGGGATACTTTTCTAACGTCGTACAGATGATCAGTTCTATCCTTCGAGGATGAGAATTGAGAAGTTATGAAACAAATCGATATATTTCGATGATTGTAATCTCTAATAGGTTGTCTTACTGTCGACGGTACACCAAATTGGTGTTCAATATGTTGTAGCTCTCGGGATGATGATATTGCCAATGAACATGACTTGACGATCAATCCGATGGATATGAAAACAGAAACTGCGAAGGGGACAATCAATCCCCATCTCCGGATTCTTCTAGCAGTTATTACTACTGTTTCATTTTTGATTGAATCGTTGTCCATCATTAACGAGAATTAGTTGCCGATAGAAGCGATGACAAAGACGGTAAGGAACTTCGGTGGTATTGTACAATACTCTGTCTACCGGTACGGTACTATACTCGCATCCTAGCTAGTAGTAAGTTTTATGTGTCTTTTCATAATTCATTTCATCGATCGAGATTGGAAATTCTCATTTAAAATTCAAATTAATATATATATGCCCCCAGTGTTTGGGCTATACAAAAAATACTCAAACATACCTCAGATTTTGAAGCACTTCTTTTCTTCGTGATTTGTCGTGAAATATCCTCACACAACATCAAAAGCAACCACGACAGCCAACACACAAACACATCACTTTTCTTGTTTTCTTGTAATAAATGATCAATATATATTTTCTTTCACTACTTATTACAGCCACTAATATTACTACTACAGTACGACTATTGGACAAGTAAGTGGCCGTAGTTGAGAAGAACACAACACATGATCTGCAGCTTTCGTCATTGTGATAAGATTTAAATAATGAGCTTGAGAGCCATAGCAAAAATTCCTAGCGGGGCTTGTGTGCGGGACGACGATAATGACGATGATCCTTCTATGAAAAAGAAACCGAGTACACTTGACATCGTGAAAAGAAGTACGATTTGGCTTTTCCGGACGTTACATGGTCAATTTTGTCTTGCATTGGATTATATGTCTGTCGATAGTAGGAGATGTGTTCGGAAAACATTAGCAATGACTATGAATGGATTAGGATTTGTCTACAGTGTTGGCGTCGAATTACTATTCACGTCTCGAATACAATACAAAAATCAATGGTTACCACTCGTCGAGGAACTGAATTTATTCCTACAAACATCTGGAATTTCTGTTGAGCTGGAAAGAGGATTATTCAATTACAGATTCCTTAGTAATATTGCTCTTCTGGCTAGGATACAGGACAAGATCATGACAAAAAATGGTGCCACAGGCGTACCCCCGAATCTCGATCGACGGCGTACTTGTATAGCTTCACTACCAGTAGAAAGTAGTATCAGTGATAATGAGAAACTGCCAATACAGACATCAATCATTGAAGATGGTCGACGTTTTATGAGCTATGCCACGGCAGCTTATGGTATTAGCATGATTGATGCTGCCGAGATAGACGTGTATGGATCCGTACAAACCTCTAAGATTGAGCCTAGCTCTACAGTCATCGCTACCGGCAGCAACTTGTTGTTATCACTAAAATCATCGTTGATGTCTTTGGAGCCGCAAAAGAATAAAATGCAATCAGTCATCGCTACCGGCAGCAACTTTTTGTTATCACTGAAATCATCGTTGGTGTCTTTGGAGCAGCAAAAGAATAAACTACAATCATCTTCTAGTTTTAGTGAGAATAGTTTTAGTGATAAGGAATGGCTTCTTGGTAGGATTAGTGAACACATTGGGATACCAGAAGAAAACATATATCTAATGAACTTATCAGACGATCATGTTGAAACTTTGCGCTTTTTTATCGCGGTGGATCACATCAACAAAAACATCGTCTTGAGCATTCGAGGTAGCTTAACAGTGAAAGAAATTATAATTGATATTGCGGGATTTTCTCGTGGATTTTGTGGTGGAGAGGCACATTCAGAAATGGCTAACGCAGCCGAAAGGATTTGGGATGTTGCGAAGGATATGATCACAAAGCTTCTTAGGGAGAATGTTGGTTACGAGTTAATTCTTACTGGTCATTCTCTCGGTGCTGGTGCTGCTGCACTCTTGAATATTCTACTTCACGAAAATAACTGTGAAAGAGTAAATGGTCGAGCAATTCGATGTTTTACATATGCTTCACCGCCTGTTTTTACTGGCGAAGCCAAAGAAGCTCGCAATGTGTGTATCAATTTTATTCATGATACCGATTGTGTGTCGTTTCTTTCTGTAGACTCAGTTCGGCATATTTTTGCCGCACTTCATACCATTGAAGAATGCAATTTGAGTATCTGGACTAGAACTAGAATACTGTGGGGCTTGACTGAAGCCATTGATCCTTGGACGTTGCAGCAAGTCCAAAATGCCCTTCACTGTCCCCTGCCAGAGAAAGAAGGTGCACCAGTGCTCTTGATCCCGGCGCACGTGAACATATGGATGCGAGAAGTTGCTCATAGGCTTACTGTCAAAGAAGCAAACAATCTGAGTGTGGAAAAATTAGCAGAATTGCCTTCATCCTCGCCATCCGATTCTGTTCTTGTCGATTCTGAGAAGCTTGCCGTAATGGGCATTTCGTTTGATCCATCAATGATAACGAATCATTTCCCAAACGGTTATGAGAATGCCTTACATAACTTACAGTAGCAATCAGAAACTGTAACTTACATTCGTGTATGATATTGTACATAATACTATCAACTAGATTACTATATCGCTGCGTCATATTGGGTACTGTTTTTAACTTGCTTCGTTAACTTGGTAAAGAATTTGATCCAAGACACATCCTAACCTAGATCTAGAATGTTATGTTAGTTCTAGCTACTGAAGAATAATGTAGAAGAGGAGATTTGATTAATTATAGTAGTAGAAATAGTCAATGGCTATTTATCAACGGGACGTCCAGGCCAAGAATCCGTTCTTGACCAGTATCCGATCTCTCTTCCTCCATAGTAGGAGTTTAACATCGTATCTATGACCCGTTGCGTACGAATTGCGTTATCTCCAAAAGATAGATAGTCTACTCCAATAGGCTGGTTTAGATCTTGATCTTGCAATTTCTCTCTATCTAACAGGTCATTAGTAACGGCCTGAATTAGTCTCTGCGCCGTATGCTCTGGCGTGTCAAAGGTTAATGTCTCCATGACGGTACTGCCATCTTTATCTAACACTTGAATTGGTCCATTAGGACTCATTCCCGCCATCTTCAACGTTCGGCCGTTCGAACCGATAAATTGCAACTCGTCAATAGGTTCAGCGTCGTCACTATCGTCATTGCAAGAAAAATCCCATGTTAGATCGACAGTAGCACCCTCGCATCCACCGTTTGGTATGGACGCCCACTGGGCAGCGCCAACAGTCGCGGTTGCTCGGCAATAATCTTCCACCAATACGGTTACTTCGCTATTCTTCGATTTCGATCGATGTTCTGCTGTTCCCTTCACTTGTTCTAATGGACCACAAAGGTAATCAATCCTATCAATGACGTGACATCCCACATCCGTTATGAGCCCCCCACCCGATTGACTGGCATCCAATCTCCACGGTATAGATCCCCTAGTAATCAAGTCTCTTGCTCCACCTGTTCCCCGCAATATATAAACGACCTTTTCGAGCTGGTCCCCGATCACACCGTCTCTCATCAATTTTCTTACCGATTGGGTTCGTTCGTAGGCTCGGCTTATATATGCAGTATAAAATGGCAACCCCGCACGATCAAAGATTTCGGATAGTTCTTTCGTTTCAGCCGCACATCTACCGACCGGTTTCTCTACATAGCAAGACAAGCCAGCATCCTGTTATTATGTAATGAGGTAGAGTAAGTTATATTAGTTCGATATGAACCATCATCATATCACGTCGCATGCACTAATCACATTCACATTCACATTCATATTCATATTCATATTCATATTCACAGTCACAGTCACATTCACATTATTTTACTTTGCGTTACATACCGCTACCTTCTTTGCTATTTCGGAATGAGTTCCGGGTCTTGTCGCTACGTAAACGGCCTCCAATCCGGGATGGGATAAGAAATCGTCTAGATTATCGTATCCCACGCATTCTTGATTGTTTTTCTTCGGCACCTTCGCGGCAAATTCTTTGGCCTTACCAGGCGTCCGTCGCATTACTGCTACCAGTTCGCTACCATCGCATTTCCAGAAGGGCGGTCCCGATTTGATTTGTGTAACATCCCCTAGTCCTACAATACCCCAAGAAATTGTCGATCCTTCTTCCGATAAGTTATTTTGTTTTGATGACGACGATGACGTCATTCGAGCCGAGCCGCTGCTGCTACTGCTTTTAGAGGAGAGTAACGTTAGGAGACCGCTACCGCTACCGATGATTTTACGCCTGCCCAGTGGAAGCGAAAAACAGGATGGAAGAAACCCTTTAACTGGGAGGTATCTTGTAGCAGCGGAGATAACGATGATATGAAATGACATCAACCGAGGCAAAATCATGATCCATCTTTGATTTATTTCGTTTATGTGATAGTGTTTTGAAAATCGAAAAGGATTTTTTTTAATTCTTCGTTCTTCGTGATGGATCTTTAGATTAGGACAGAATTAGCTCTTTGTACTCTACCACTAAACCGTTCTCTACTAGTACTATTATGTTCCTTTTATTGTCATTTTTCTAGAAAAATGATTATGTCAATATTATATATATATAATAAAAAGACAGGTATTTAGTAAAAACGCTTATTTTAAAAATATGGAATCATTGCAAGAAGCTAGCTAGTAGCGTTAATTCAAAGCAATGATGAATCCATCTCGATTTCTAGCCTTCTTATATGCGTTGATGCATCCTTATCGTTGCTCTTGGACCAAGCTAAAATCACACCATTGAAATGAGCCCTCGTTAATCTCCAGTGGGAGTTATTGCTATTGCCACTGCAACATAGTTTCTTGGCTTCTTCTAAGTGCCGTTGTGCACTAAGCGGAGCGTTCTTCCGTCGACCATGCGCCCACGCATAAATCAAATGCAAATGTGAGATGGGGTCTATTACAATTTCTTTGCCATGTTCCTGCTGCACTCGCCGTAACAAAGCCTCAGCCCGTTCTGCAGCACCACCTTCGAAGCTTTTTGACCATGCACGTAGAACACAATTGAACGTCGCTGTATCTGGTAGGACACTGACATCTTCTTGTCGGATCATTTGCCAGAAAATTTCTTCTGCCCGAAAAGCTGCATCATTTCTTGAATTATTCCCCCACGCAACCAAAAGTTGTGAGTACATATTGACCGTCGGTTTTATTTTTCGAGTACTATCTCCATGACTGTAGATATTTTCTAGTTCCTTTAGAAGGTCGTGTGCATTCTCTGCAGCATTTGAATCGTTGCTTTTAGCATATCCTCTAAGTATAATCAGGTATGATTTCGAATCCGGTCGTACATGTCGTTTCGATTTTTCAAGCACTTCGTGGGCTTCTTCGACTCTACCATGATTACAAAAAGTCGACAACAAAGCATTTAAGCTGATGACGTTGGGGAATACATTGTTTTTTCCAGATACACCCCCTCGGCGCATCTGACAAAACAGTGCCCATGCCCGATCGGGTGCAGTCTCATCGTTGCTTTGGGACCACGCATTAATAACAGCGGTATATATGATAACACATGGTTCCAATCCGGAATGACCGCCGTCGTGAGAAGAAAATTCTTCCATTCTTCGAAGAAGAAGTTCTGCTCTTTCCGCTCCAGATAATTCAACTTGATTATATGATGATGATGACGACGATGACGATGCTTTTTCCTTCGGTATGGATAATGATTTTGTTCTACCCCATGCTCGAATAGCCATGAGGTAACACACTTTGGGTGGTGGAATAGATAAAGCACCTTCTAAATTCATCGTCTCGAGATCATCAAGAAAAAATTGTACCTTAACACCCGGTTCAGGTGTAGTGTTGCTATATGCTTCCATAACGGTAGCAAAAGTCTCCGACGTCGGCTCGCACCCATGTAGTTTCATTTGTTCCAGCAAAATTCCTGCCCGTTCTGCAGCTTTTTGTGGATCACTACGTTGACGATTGGTAGTACTGGCTCGTCGTCCAGTACCACAACTCTTCGCCCAGGCGTTGATTGCTGAATTGAATGAAATTTCATTAGGCCGTAATATTTGTTTGTCGTCATTAGTATTATTGTTAGTACCACTTTTGTTTCCATTACTACTTTGTATTAATCGCCATAATAGTTTTTCCGCTCTTTCAGGAAAACCTTGTTTGGCCCAAGCATCAATACAGATATTGAAACAGATTACATCAACTAAATTAGGATAATTATGAATCATTTGCTCTAAAATGGCTTCCGCTCTATCTGCCGCCAACGGAAGTCGGTTTGACGTTTCGATTTTCGTTGCTGCTGTTGTTGTTGTCGCGTTACTATTGTTATTGTTATAGTTATTGTTATGATTATTGTTATTGTTATTAGTAGTACTTGTAATGGTATTAGCCCAAACGTGGAGGAGAGAAACGAAACATCCAGTATTGGGAGATAAATTATTATTGGTTGTGGTTGTTGATGTTGATGTAGTCATTTCTTGAAAGATTCGTTCTACCAATACTGGTGCCTGTTCGGGATGATAAGTCCCAAATTTAGCTAATGTATGTAAACAAACATTGTAAAATTGTAAATCGAGTGTTGATGATTCCTTAAGACAATGTTCATAAAGAGAAAGTACATCATCACATGCTGTGAATGATTTAGGATATAATGATAAAACATTCATACACATACTGTAGGTTTTCTGATTCGGACGTAAGTCTTTGTCATTAAGTAAAATACTTGTGTCACGAAATAGATCCATCAATCTCATCGATTCCAATGGTGGGTTAATAGTACCTGTAGTAGTACTTCTTCTTATTCTTCCACTATTATTATTATTATTATCATTTCTGATTCTATTATTGTTGCTGCTGCTGCTGCTGCTGCTGCTGCTGTTCGTCGTCGTGGTCAATGATGATGATATTGGTAATGGTACTTTTCTCAAAGAATCTAAACATCGATTTAACATTTCAACCATTTCTCGAGAATTAAAAGTAGAATCTTTTTTATTATTATTATTATTGGCACTATTATTCATAGTATCAGCGTTGTTATTGTTATTGTTATTGTTTTTGTTTGAGATTCCCCCTCTTCTTATTCTTGATTGATGAAAAATTCTTGGATGATGATTTTGTTGTTGCTGTGTGTCATATTTAATACTGGCAGTAGTACTACTATCATTATTATTAGCCTTTGCTATATGTTCCCGTATAAAACGACGAACAATTTTCGTCTGTTGGATGGCACGTTCTTCTTCGATTGTTGTTGCTGATAATGTCGATGTCGATGTTGATGATGATGATGATGTTGATGTAATATCGGACCATTCTCGCATAAGAAATCGTCCCATCGATACATCTTGACGAGTCCAAGAATTGATTGGAATTTGAAGCCATTCCATTGTTTTATGACGCAAATTATCATAATACTCTCTTATTGACGATGATGATTTTGTTGATGGTGATAGTACAGAAACCTTTGTATTCCTGATATCCGATGTAGTATTTGTTGCTGTTGTTGTTGTTGTGATTGCTCTACTAACAGTAACATCGGTAGAAGTAATTCGTCTAATTGGTGTTTTCGGTCTCTTCACATAGTAATTTTCAATGGCAAGAATGTTGTGATGGTGACGCAAGGGATATGATACCAAAGACGAAAGCGATATCGATGAAGAAAAAATAGACGATGACGACGACGACGACGTCGCCACCACACACAAGAAACGACGATAACAATTAAACGTTGTCGTTACACTTTTCTTCCCGATGATCACCGGTCGTAATAGATAACGACCGATCATATGCAGTCCTCATCTATTCATTACTACTTCTACTACTTATATTATTGTGTGTGTTTATTGTCGTCATCATCTACCGTCTACCGTACTGTATATCATCATTTTTACATAAAAAATATAGAACAATGTGTTTATGTTTGCTACTCCTACTGTACTACTGTAGTAGTACTACAGTGCTAGTATACTAGCAGTTGCAAAAATAAGTCGGGGAGGGGAGTGAAAAAACGTGACCCTAAATTCAAGATTCATTAACCTTATCTTTCCAGTAGTAATTTACACGTCAGCCATTACACAGTACTCGTCAGGGCGTGCATTACGTAATACTAGTACGTACTTTGTGTTGTTTGTAGAAACAAATACCAATTCTCTAAGTCAGCCAATTGTGGCAACCACATCAAGGGAAAAAGTCACATCATCGATCGCCATGTTCGCTCTTGGATGACAATGAGTTTGAGTGAGTGAGTGAGTGAGTCGACAAGAGATGAGCTAGCTGTAAATAATAAATAATAGCTACTAGTAGTTATTACATAAAATTGTAGACGAGAGACGCATCAATATCGAATCATCCACAACATTAGTGACGCTACCGGTACACACATTCATCTCTTCCGTTATTATAACCATTCACTCTGCACTTTTCATTTGTATTATTTTTACATTCGATTGTCACATAAATCAATTTATTCATTACATTGAACATTACAACATAATTTTAAAAAAAAAACGTTTCTATCATGATGCACAAAATATCTTCATCAACCAGCAACAATGACAATGACAATGCCTATGGTAATGTCAGAGCGGGGAGTACTGCAAGTAGGAAACGGCGCCGAGGTCATGGTTTGTTGGGATTGGTTTGTGTTTCTCTCTTTGCCCCCACAAACGGTTTTGTGAACCTATTGCATCCTAGTAGACAACAACATCAACAATTACAGCAACCATCACAATCACAATCTGCTTTGTCCGTGATATCTTCGTCATCGTCATCGTCGTATTCGTCATCGTTGGAACTTGAAGGAGGAAACCATCGAACAACAACAATAAGGAAATCACAATTTGTTCGTCTTACACCAGAAGAAGAAACAGAACTATTACGTCGTGCCGTTGAATATCGACGACTGAATGAATTAGAAAAGGATATGTCATTGATGCAAAAGAAGATGGTTATTCCTGGTAGTCATTTACCATTATTATGTGTCCGTGCAAAGGCTGCGGGATATGGTGAAAATCTTGACGAATATGAAGATGCTAAGATCGAAGGACAAATTGCACGTGATCAATTAGTAACACATAATATGGGTCTTGTTCATTATTGTATCAATCAAATTATTGGAAAAGATAATACTAGTATCAATAATAAAAATACTAATGTGAAGAATATGAAGAAAAATAATCATAAAGGCTTACCATTGAATTCATTATCACGTGAAGATCTTATTCAAGAGGGTGCTATCGGGTTAGCACGAGCTGTTGATAAATGGAATCCAGATATTGGTGGTAAATTTTCTACATATGCCGTGTATTGGGTCCGTGCAGCAATATTACGATGTATCGCTGAACGGGATGATTTACTTCGTGTTCCTAATCATGTTACATTGGCAGTCCAAAAAATTAATAAGGCAGCTAAACGATTAGGTTGGGTATTACAAGAATCAGGTGGGATACTTGTTATGGACGATGATGATAATTCAAAACATACTGGGAATACTGAATCATGGAAGGCTGCTAATTACGCTAAGAGATTGGCAGAAGAGGCGGGATTGTCAGAACGTAATTTCGAAGAGGCTATGACGGTACGAAGACGACGATATGCTGGTGGATACGTCGCCTTTGAATCATGGATGCAAAAAACATCATCGACCGGTGGACGAAATCAACAAGGACAAATACAACAAAATCATCATCATCATAGTAGTGATGAAAATGAAGACCATGATCGGCAACGACTGGAATTATCTGAAAAAACTGAAGAATTACGATCGGTCTTATCGAAACATTTACAACCGAAAGAAATGGAAGCCTTATCATGGAGATACGGATTGATTCAAGAAGAACATGAGCTTATCGACAACAAGAAAGAAGGAGAATCCTTATCAGATCGAGCTAATCGTCAACTTTTTGAGATGGAAGAACAATTGTTTGGATCATCTCAAGAAATTATGGTGGCGGCAGTAGTGCAAGCACCATCAACGAAGGCGGTGAAAATAGCGACAACAACTCCACTTCCAGCAAAGGGAAGATTCGGTGAAGCTATGTCATTTACTGAAGTTGGAAAGAAGATGCAAGTTTCTGCCGAATATACACGTAGATTATGTCACAAGGCATTGAGTAAACTTCAACAAGCTGCCGAAGATGGAACCTTAGAACCAGCCCTTTTGTGCTGATTTTATTTACTATTAATAACGTTGTTCCAAAAGAATATAACATATAGATATACCATAGAGACCACTATAATTAAGATACTAATAGTAGAAATAAATTTTTAAAGTAGACCACCATGTACATTACAATATTAATTCAGATAGAGTTTAGTATATAATTATTATTTCATTAGCAGTAGAAATAACTCCCTGTCGTTAATTGAACTTCAACTCGTTTGAAATATGAGTATTCAAAAGTTTTCATTTTACCTCGAAATTAGAAGAGAAATTCACGACTGTGACCAATGCGATGAACCTCAATTATGTGCATGTTTTTAGAATAATATGTTGTATTCTCTATTAAAAGTATTATATGAATGAATGCGATCTTATCGTGAGGAAGAGAATAAGGGGGATATAGAATCGATAAAGTCCTCTTGTGATCGCGCTTTTCTTGAGTACAAGGCGGTGGCGGTCGGTCTAGGCTCAGAGGTTATAAAGGGACGAAGCTTTTCCTCGTGTTGTGACAATATCAATGAAAGCTTTTTATGTAGCTGATTTGTTGCATTTTTTATATTCGTTGACGAATCACCATCACAGCCGCAGGTAGATGATATTTCAGCTGTAGTAATGCCTTCTTCTATAAGTGACATAGCTACCAATCGAGCCACACCTCGGCTGGTACCCTCGGTACTATCCTCATCAAGAACAACACGAAGACCACTGCAATCAGCAATCATTTGTCTCCAAATTTCGTTCATTTCCATCGCCTTGCCACTGGCCACCAGAACGGGTTGCAACGACGTGGTACTCGTAGTAGTAGTAGTAGTAGTAGTAGTAGTATCATCATCGGCAATCGCTGTCTTGTCGATGACGAAGAGGAGTAAATCTATAATCGCTTTAAGCCTAAGAGAGACACCTTCTAAACAGCTCTTGAAAAATGTTGCCGGGGTCGTTTCGCGGGTCAAACCAAGAACGGCACCCGTTGCACCATCCCTAAAGCCCGTGCTCCGTTCACCGCTCAAAAATGGTACCATTAGCAGGTCTTTGTCCTTCCGAAAACGATCTTCTTCTCCTTGCTGTTGCAGTAGCAGTTGCTGCTCGGCTGCTATTAGATCCCTTGTTTCGTCGAGACATTTATCAAAAGATGCCTTGTCCTTGTCAAGATTTAAAAACCTTGATGCCCATTCTACGACTGATCCACCATCAGTCAAAGCTCCACCAACTAATACGTGTCTCCGATCGATGCGATAACAAAATAGACCACGACATTCTGGAATATGAAAGAATGTAGAATTGTTGGATAATGTTGTCGATGGGTGGAGTGTCGTCGCGTCGTGTCGGATAACCGTTCGAGCAGCTGCTGACGTTCCGATAGTTACTGCAATCCGTGATGACGTTGTGCATTTGCTCCCGATGTTAGCACATCCCCCATCCCCAATTCCCAAGAAAAACTTCGTTTCACGTAATTCAGCGAATCGTGTCCAGTATGGATTTTTAATGTTTATGCCATCAGCATCGTCGTTATCTTTGCCTTTGATGTCGTTAACGTTATTATTATGATTACTATTATTATTATTAATAGTAATAATATGTTCTGAAATTCCATGTACGTATTCAGAATAGTCTGCTAATTCCGGTAACGTCTCTCTACATTCGGATGGTAACAGCTTTAATGCTGATTCTTCGTAAACACAGTCACGTACATTCAATAATCCTGTCCAAGATGCTTCCGAGTACGAGATTGGAAGATGACGTTGTTTTTGTCGACCACTCCATCGTGATAAACAATATCCCGCAATACTTTGCCATTTGTAACCATGATGACGGCGTTGTTGTTGTGACGTAGTACTGTTGTTGTCGTCGTTGTTGTCATTTATATTGTTGATCTTCTTTTTATTTTTATTTTTGTAAAGAACGCACAATTGTGGAAGAGCGTATGCGGAATGAAGAGGAGCACCAGTTGCTTCATACAATCGATCTAATTTATCAGGACCAAGTTGTTGTCGTATACGTTGACATTCTTTATTGACCTCCGGTGCATTACATGCGTAACTTATACTAACAGCTGGAGTCGTATCGTTATTATTATCGTTGTTATTGTCATTATCACAACAACCAATAAAGTCCTCGCCGAATGTAACAAGACTTCCATCGTCATTAACAGCAATTAAATTCATAACAAAAGTTGAAAATCCAACTGCTTCTATACGAAATTCTTGATTATTATTATTATTATCAAATTTTCTTGTTGATCGTAGTTTTAATAAAACCTCGTCGATGGTACTGTCGATAGCATCCAATAAGCCATTCGTTTGGATAATACCAGTCGTTGGTTCAACAGCAGGTCTTGTGATCGATGATGAACATTTAGGAATAGCCACTATATTCGTTCTCGTTAACGACGAAGAGTAACGATAAGCGGTGGTCCGGACACTGCTACTTCCTACGTCGATTGCCAAAATGATATTTGTGATATTGTCGTCGTCGTCATGGTCGTCATGGTCGTCATCATCACCATCGTCACTGATACTGATGATGAAATCCTTCATTTTCTCGGCGTGGTCGTGGTCGTGGTCGTCCTCCCGTTTCATAATTAATTGATTCTGGTTCTATTCTTTTCTATTCATTCGTTTGACAATTCAATACGAGTAGTAGCAAGATCAAGTGTACAACTTTTTGTTAAGACGTTTTTCTTGATTGCTATGATTGCGGATTGCGGATGGATGGATCTTTCTTTTCTGACTTTTGACTTTTGACACATTGTAAAACTTCATTTTTCGCGCGTTAAAAAAAGTATTAATACCATTTTTTCAAACATTTATAATGTCAGCATCTTTGCCCGAGTTGGTCTAAGGGGCTCGACTCAAGTTCGAGTATTTTCGAATGCGTGGGTTCGAATCCCACAGGATGCACTTTTTCGTTGATTTTACGATTTTTGCTAATAATGTCGATAATAAATAATTATACACCTATTGTCAATCTACATCAATATCTCATAGTGTACCCCACAGGGGTCTGTTTTCGCTGTTAGAGACCTTTCCATCTACTTCTTTTGGCATAAATCTAACAACTATAACAACAGAGGCCTAATGATGGTGAAAATTTAAAGATGATTCTACTACAAAATGAATTATTTATGTACAACAAGCACAGACGTTTATTTATTGCTGCAACGATTTATATAGAAAAAATGAAATTTCTTCGTCATTTTAGCCATTCAGACCAAACTACTGATATCATCAGAACCGGGAAGAAAAAGAATATCTACTGGATCTATTTGTATGTAAAAGTATGAAACTTTTATAGGCTGTCAAAATAAAAATATGCAAAAAACCAAAAATAAAGGAGCGTACAGAAACTACTTTATTCTTTGTTTTCAAGGAAGCAGTATGGTTCCAATTCTATTATGTTTTTTTATTATTTCTACACAAAAATCATGTTACGGAATACAGTACTAAAATGAGTGATCTTCGAAACGAAGCAAAAATCCACGCTAAAATTCAACGTGAAATCAGTACTAGTACATTAGTTACTGCTGGCAGTATTGATTATATGGAATATGGAATATGGAATCTATCGATTTCAATCATTTTTTTGGATCAATCAAATCCACTGACAAGACTCAATTGAGTCATAGAGCTGGAATGAGAGCTCGAGAAATAATTCAGTCATAAACGCGTACAGTGTAGTTGTAGTAGTTAACGCGAACACACTGCAAAATAACGCGTACAGTAGATTCAAGATAGAGCGACGCCATTTAACTTTTTGCATTGGCCTCATTTGCTCACTTTAGTTTCAAACAACAATTCTGTCGACAAAAGCAAGTCCACAAAGTAAAATGGTAGAGCGCAATCTACAATCTGTTATCAACGTCATCCTTAACTCTCACAATACTATCACACGTGTGCGTACGCATCATCAACAATTAAGAAATAGAGAGAGAGAGAGAGAGTAAGAGATACAAATATTAGTCATGATGATGGTGATGCCATTAGTAGTGGTGACGCTGCAACTGGTACTGGTAACCAAGCATGGAAGGAAGATAATAGTAATACTAATTATTATTGTATCACTGATAATGGTGTATTCAGGTGGAAGGATGGCGGTGATGATGTTAGTTATCTCCATCCTACTGGTGCAACATCAATTTTAGAACAGCTGGGGTATAAACCTGTTGCTCGCATTTTTGGTGGTATCATTATTGTGTATGTGGATCAATTCTTTTATTCCGCCATCTTTTTGCATGCCCCACTTGGTAAGGGTATTACATCTCTTCCACTTCCATCTGAAGATATTATTCTCAGTCTCATCTCTAGTGAAGTGTTGAGGCAGATTGTGAAGATCCTCAAGGGCGAAGAACCATCAAGTGATGACGACAATGATTGTATTACAGCATCGTTCATCCTTGAATCATGTAAACGGTTTTTGCATCAACACAATTTCACAACATGTGCTGTTGTGCGAGATTCGATAACACCCGACAAGATTATGGCTTGTGTTGAAAATCATCTACCAAAAGCAGCTTCTTCTACTGCTATTGCTGAACGATCCCAATACCCCAAGAAGGAGTCCCTTCGACCGGTCGATAATAAAATTATTGTTGAGGCAGCAAACTATCTCTCGGTGTCTCGAGATTCGGGTGTTGCTAGTTAATAACTATTCATAATCAATCAGTGCTGTTGCAACGGCACAGATCTTGGGTTTTCTATATTCCAACATTGATCATGGGATTTTCCCCCTTTAGGTGGGTTTTTTTTATGCCACATCCCTGAGATGATTTTTAACTACTGAGTGGTGGAGTTTGTTAGGCCATGCTATGTATTGTTTGTATTGCCATTGAAATGTTGAGCACAGTTCTTAAACTTCAGTGCTGT
>Ga0115007_10001213_pt1 | contig 16708 bp, 17 predicted proteins | sample ArcOceMetagenome_2_FD_87166 | JGI IMG/M metagenome (GOLD analysis project Ga0115007, IMG submission 87166) | Marine eukaryotic phytoplankton communities from Arctic Ocean - Arctic Ocean ARC135M Metagenome | ecosystem: Environmental > Aquatic > Marine > Oceanic | place: Arctic Ocean | collected... | reverse complement strand
GTTTAAGGTGTGTTTTTGATTTTAGCGGTTTTTTGGAATTCAGCACTAGGTTAAGTCATTGTTATTGTTGACTTAAATGGTGCCCGAGGGCGGAATCGAACCACCGACACGAGGATTTTCAATGGAGGTGGTGTAATTTAAATTTACGATAACAGTAACTTATAGGACAATATTTTTGGTGTGCTTAATAGTGTGTTTTTACTGTCGTTTGTAGGTAGAGCAAAATAGCTGTGTTAAACATGGCATTGAAGCTAACGAAGTTCGAAGAACTATATCTTATATTCGTTTAACATAACCATAATAGACTATGAATATGCATCGCCCGTTTCAAGCTAGATTAATGTGACAAAGCCCCCGAAACGGTTCCTCCAAAACCGGACCGTTTCATGGCTTACATCTACACCCCGTTCATGAAGAAGGTCCTCTACATTACGAAGAGAAAGTGGAAATCGAACGTACATCATTACCCCAAGTCAGATGATGTCAGGACTGGTTTTAAAGTAGTAAAAACGAGAATGTTTTGTCATCCAAAGATGCTACAAAGCAGCCCTGCCTGCTTCAAGTATGTTTAATCTGACAGTGCCGTTCTTAGGACTAAAAGTATAATCGGCAATTGATTGCGGCTTCATTTCGATAGAAAACCCCGGCAACGATGGAGCCATATACGCGCCGTTTTGCACTTTGCAGGGCTCAAGGAAATGTTCGTGCAGATGATCAACGTACTCGATCCGTTTGCTGTCCTTTTTGCCCGTGATCGCGATGTAGTCTATCATCGACATGTGCTGGACGTATTCGCACAGGCCTACGCCACCAGCATGCGGCCAAACCGGCAGGTCATATTTCGCGGCCATCAGCATTACGGCAAGGACTTCGTTCAACCCGCCCATACGGCAGCTGTCGATCTGGACAATATCAATTGCGCCGCCTTTAATGAACTGCTTAAACATAATCCGGTTTTGGCACATCTCACCCGTCGCAACCTTGATCGGTGCGATGGCGTCTCTGATCACTTTGTGACCCGCCACGTCATCGGGCGAAGTCGGCTCTTCTATGAAGAACGGTTCTACAAATGCTAATTCTTTGATCCAATCAATGGCTTGGTCAACCTCCCAAACCTGGTTGGCGTCGATCATTATGTTCATGTCCTGGCCAAGTTCTTCGCGGGCAATCGTTAGTCGGCGAATGTCGTCGTCCAGATCGCAGCCCACCTTAAACTTGGTGTGGGTAAAGCCTGCGGCCTTAGCCTCACGGCAGAGACGGCGCAGCTTGTCATCAGAATAGCCAAGCCAACCCGCAGAAGTCGTATAGCAGGGATAGCCTTCGGCCTTTAGCTTTGCGAGGCGATCCACCTTCCCTGCTTCAGCAAGCTTAAGAATCTCTAATGCCTCGTCCGGTGTCAAAGCATCGGTCAGATACCGAAAGTCGATCAGTCTAACAATTTCGGTTGGTGACATCTCGGACACCAGTTCCCAGACTGGTTTGCCAACCTCTTTGGCCCATAAGTCCCATACCGCATTCACCACCGCACCCGTGGCCAAATGGATTGCGCCTTTGTCCGGACCAATCCAGCGCAACTGGCTGTCTGAAGTCATATGCCGCCAAAAGCGACCCATGTCCTCTTTGATCCATTCAAGATCAAGTCCCACCAGATGATCACGCAATGCATGAATGGCAGCAACGCAAATCTCATTCCCGCGTCCAATGGTGAAAGTCAGCCCGTGGCCTTCATAAGCGCCTTCGGTTTCAAGCACCACATAGGCCGCCGAATAGTCTGGATCAGGGTTCATCGCATCCGAGCCATCAAGGCTTTCAGACGTTGGAAAGCGCAGATCGTGGGTGCGTAGATTGGTGATTTTGGTCATGCGGAGGCCTGTACCTTCTGGTGCTGAATGCCAAGGCCTTCGATTCCTAATTCAATTCTATCGCCAGGCTTAAGGTAGGTTTCTGGCGTTTGTCCCATACCCACACCCGGAGGCGTGCCAGTTGAGATCACATCACCAGGCTGCAACGACATGAACTGCGACAGATGGGAGATTACGGTGGCCACGCTAAAGTGCATCGTGCGGGTGGAGCCGTCTTGATAACGGTGGCCATTGACTTCCAAGTACATCAGCAGGTTTTGTGGGTCTGCGACCTCATCACGCGTCACCAGCCACGGACCAATCGGGCCGAAGGTATCGGCTGATTTGCCTTTGACCCATTGGCCAGAACGGTGGATTTGGAAGTCTCTCTCAGATAGGTCATTTACGACGCAGTACCCTGCAACGTGATCGAGCGCGTCTTCTTCGCTGACGTATTTAGTGTGCTTGCCGATGACGACGCCAAGCTCGACTTCCCAATCAGTTTTGACCGAATTGCGTGGGATATCGACGGTGTCGTTTGGGCCGATGATCGAAGAGGTTGCCTTAAAGAATATTACAGGTTCTTGCGGCAACTCCATCCCGCTTTCAGCGGCATGATCGGCATAATTTAGTCCAATGCAAATGAATTTACCTACATTGCCGACACACGGTCCAATGCGCTGATCGTTAGCGACCGCAGGAAGTTTATTGACGTCGAGCGCACCCAGTTCAGCAAGCGCTGCATCAGACAATGCTTCGCCTGAAATGTCTGTGATATGGTTAGATAGATCACGAATTATGCCTTGTTGATCTAAAATTCCTGGTTTTTCTCGGCCCACAGGACCGTAACGTAGCAGTTTCATCTGTCTCTCCGAATATTTTAAATTGCCCAACCACCGTCGATGACATGGCATTGACCTGTGGTGAAAGCACTGTCGTTGCTTGCTAAGTACAACGCCAAACAGGCCATTTCTTCACTTGTTCCGATCCGACCCATGGGCTGACGTCCTATGAAAGCTGTCAAGGCGGCCTCATAATCGCCCGTGTCACGCAATCGCTGGTGCATTGACGGGCTGTCGACCGTGCCGGGGCAGATCGCATTGCAGCGTATGTTTTGGGTCACATAATCTGCCGCGACCGCTTTGGTCAGCCCAATCACCGCCGCCTTTGACGCGCAATAGGCCAAGCGGTTCGGTACACCTTTGATCGAGGACGCCACAGACGACATGTTGATGATCGACCCGCCACCTTGTGCAATCATCCCCGGCAAAACCAGTTTGATAAGGCGGTATTGGGCTTTGACGTTCAGATCAAAACTAAAATCCCAATCCTTATCATCACATTCCAAAATTGTCCCATTTGCCACGTAACCTGCACAATTAAATAACGTATCCATTGTGCCGATTTTTGCGATGAACATACTCAGAGATTTACCATCGAGCACGTCCAAAATATGCGTCTCGATCCCATCAACTTTGTCAATTTCAGCCAAGCTATCAGCGTTGATATCCGTCGCAATGACCCGTGCGCCCTCAGCCGCAAACATCTCAGCCGTCGCACGACCAATTCCTTGCCCCGCCGCCGTAATCAGCGCTGTTTTTCCGTCTAAGCGTCCCATTTAGCAATGCCCTCTTTCCTATACATCTGCAATGTTATCTTCGGCATTTTGATTACCGGATTTTTTTGCGCCCAAAGGCCCAAACCGCAAAAATTTCATTTTCCCCCTTGCTCAAATGCACTCTTGAAGTTTAACTTACATACAGTATGTTAAATACACTAACCCAATTTAAAAACAATATCAATCGGGAGATAAAACATGAATAAACTCAAAACGACCCAAAACGTTTTCGCGGCTTTGCTGACTGGCGCGATTAGCACCATTGCTTCATCCGCTATTGCACAAGAGGTGCTAAAATGGGGCCACGTCTACGAAAGTGCTACGCCCTATCACCAAGCAGCGCTCATGGCAGCAACCGACTTTGAAGCAGCAACTAATGGGCGCTATAAAATCGAAGTGTTTCCAGCTTCCCAGTTGGGCAAAGAAGTCGCACTGAACGAAGGACTCTCCCTAGGAACTGTCGACATCATTTATACCGGCGTTGCCTTTATGGGGCAATCTTATCCGCCAATCGCCATCTCAGATTTCCCCTTTACAATGCGGGACTTTGATCATTGGGCAGCTTACTCTGAAAGTGATCTTTTTTCCGAACTCGCCCAAGCCTACACTGGCATTACCGGTAATCATGTTGTAAACTTGACTTACTACGGTGCTCGGCATGTCACAGCTAACAAGCCTATACTGACACCAGCTGATATGGTGGATTTGAAAATCCGGACACCCAATGCACCTGCATATCAGATGTTTCCCGAAATAACCGGAGCAAACCCTACTCCGATGGCCTTCTCTGAAGTATATTTGGCACTGCAACAGGGTGTTGTCGATGCGCAGGAAAACCCACTTCCAACAATCCAATTTAAAAAATTCTATGAAGTTCAGTCGAACATAAATCTAACAGGTCACATCACAAACTCACTTGTCACTCTAGTCGGACCAGGCACAGTAGGGAAACTGGGCGCTGAGGATCTTAAAGCTTTGGATGCTGCCCTAATTGACGCAGGTAAATGGGCGTCTGCAGAGATTGTCAAATCAGAAAATGAACTGGCTGCGTGGTTCACTGAACAAGGCGTCACCGTGAACGTTGTCGACAGAGGCCCGTTTATCGATGCGGTTTCCCCTGCTTTATCGAGTGCTGATATGCCCTGGGCTCCAGTAATTTTTGAACGCTTGCAATTAATAAAATAGAAGTAATAAGTGCTCGCGCCAAAATGGTGCGAGTGCATCCTTCCATCAAGGAGCAAGTAAGTGAACACCGTTGATAAGTCTTTCGAGGACCTCGTGGCTGAGGTTGACCCTGATGTGGATGAACAGCTAAGTAAACTAAAGTTTACCCTTTGGGACATCCCATTACTTTTGATCTTTACAGCCCTGTTTACAACTGTTTTTCTTCAATTCTTCACCCGCTATGTTTTGAACGATTCACTTTCTTGGACTGAAGAAGCTGCTCGCTATTTACTTATCATTTTGACTTTTACTGGTGCATTGAAATGTCAAGTTCTTGATAGCCATATCCGTCTTGAATTCATCGACAACTTAGTTGGAGATTATATCGAAAAACTAAAATTTATTGCACTGATACTAACAACGTTCTTCTTTGGCGTACTTGCTTGGTCCATGGTTCTTTTGGCTAAGCAGACCAGTTTTCAGAAAATGGTCTCGCTACCTTATCCAAAGTATTATTTCTACGCTGTCCTCACCGTGGCGCTATGTGCCTTACTCGTATTACAGGTGAAACAAATTATTTGGGCATATAAGGAGTTAAAACGTTGACCGTTATTACTTTATTTCTTTCGCTATTCACGTTGATGCTGCTGCGTGTGCCGATTGCTGTAGCTCTTGGCCTTTCGTCACTGGGTTACATTATACTTGCGGGCCTGCCACCAGTTGTTCTAGTGCACAATGTTGTCAATGGCATGAATAGTTTTACGCTATTGGCTGTCCCGTTCTTCATTATGGCTGGAGGCCTAATGAACTCTGCAGGCATCACTAGCCGTATTTTTGCCTTTGCTCGATCCCTTGTAGGTTGGTTGAACGGTGGATTGGGACATGTTAATATTGGAGCTTCAATTATATTTGCAGGAATGTCCGGTGCGGCCGTTGCTGATGCAGGTGGTCTTGGTGCCATCGAAATTCGTGCAATGAGAGAAGCTGGATATGATGACGAATTCTCTGTTGGTGTAACAGCGGCATCCTCTACCATCGGACCAATCATTCCTCCCTCACTGCCATTGGTTATTTTTGGTGTGATGGCTTCCACGTCCATTGGTGAACTGTTCGTAGCAGGTATAATTCCAGGGTTGATGATGGCTGTGTCGCTGATGATAATGGTGTGGTTTATCGCACGCAAACGGGGCTACCCAAAAGATGCCAAATTTTGCCTTAAAAGGGTAAAAAGTACATTTTTAAGGGCAATTCTCCCACTTATGACACCCATCATTATCGTAGGTGGGATAGTAACAGGGGCATTCACCCCGACCGAAGCAGCGGTCTGCGCAGCAACTTATGCTTTACTCTTGGGCCTTTTGGTGTACCGCACTTTAACCGTGAAAAAGCTTGCTGTAGTTTCACTTGAGACGATTGAAACTACAGCATCGATTATGCTTATAGTCGGGGCATCAACAATATTTGCGTGGATTTTGACAGCCAATCAGGCCGCAGCGCAGTTCGCCGAAGTCCTGCTGAGTATTTCAGACAACAAGCATGTTATTCTTATGATGATTATGCTTGTAGTGCTGATCATTGGGCTGTTCATGGAAACCATCGCAGCTATATCGATCCTAGTTCCCGTTCTTTTGCCTATCTCAGTCCAGATTGGCATCGATCCAGTACATTTGGGTATCATCGTTATCCTCAACTTGATGATTGGGCTGCTGACCCCACCAGTAGGCATGGTGCTGTTTGTTTTATCCAAAGTTTCAAATGTTCCATTTGAAAAATGCGTCAAAGCGACAATGCCATTTTTGGTGCCTCTGGTAATAGTATTACTTCTCCTAACCTTCTTTCCAAAACTTAGCCTCTTTCTTCCGGAACTGCTTTATCGAAACTGATAATAGGCGGCTATAAACTGGGCACCAGCTTAGTTCAGGCAGATTTTAAAACTCAAATAAAATAAGGAAAACCCAGAAATGAAAAACCAGATTGCTGTAATCACTGGCGCTGCGCAGGGCATTGGCCTGGCAGTCGCACGGGAGCTGATAGGCTCAGGCACTCAAGTTATCAGTTGGGATATTGACAAAACTAACTTCTCTGCGATGGCAGATCTTGGGAAGAATGCCTTAGCGATAGAGTGTGACATAACTGATTTAGGGTCTGTCCAATCCGCCTATGCAGTAACATGCGAACAAGTTGGCATCCCCACCATACTTGTCAACAGCGCTGGTATAGCCGGTCCTAACGAACCTCTTGACACTTATGACGTAGAAGCTTGGCACAGGGTCATGGACATTAATTTGCACGGCGCGTTTTACGTCAACCGGGTTTGCGTAGAAGGAATGAAGAAGACGGGCTATGGGCGTATCCTAAACATTGCCTCAATTGCAGGTAAAGAGGGCAACCCTAACGCCTCGGCCTATTCCGCTTCTAAAGCAGCTGTAATAGGGATGACAAAATCTTTAGGAAAAGAGCTGGCAGGGCTAGATATTGCAGTTAACTGTGCAACACCAGCAGCTGCTCGAACTCGGATTTTTGACCAGATGAGTAAAGAACATATCGACTACATGTTGTCAAAAATCCCGCGTGGCCGTTTCCTCGAAGTAGATGAGGCTGCAAAGATGATTGCTTGGACAGTATCACCCGAAAATTCATTTACTACTGGTGCCGTATTCGATCTCTCCGGTGGTCGCGCGACTTACTAAAGGATCTGCTATGGAACTGGACCTGTCCCACCCTTCGATAGAAGATCTGCGGCATGCAGCACGCAAGCGCATTCCTAAATTCGCTTTCGAATATCTCGATAGTGCGACTGGCAGGGAGTTGGGGCTGAAGGTTAACCGTGACGCGCTTGACGCAATTGGGTTCATGCCCAGCGTGTTGTGTGGCCGCACGAGAGCTAACCTTCAGACTACACTGATGGGTCAAACATACGATCTGCCCTTTGGAATTGCACCTGTTGGTATGTCCGGTCTCATGTGGGCTGGTGCGGAACGTATGCTGGCGCAGGCGGCCGTTGCGCATAACATCCCGTTTTCACTGTCCAGTGTCGCGGTCGCATCGCCCGAAGATGTGGCCCCCTACATCGGCAACAACGGATGGTTTCAGCACTATCCAGTGAACTCAGCTGATTTGCGCCGCAAGATGTTACCAAGGATCAAAGCTGCTGGATTTCACACGCTGATCATCACGGTGGATGTACCCGAAGAAAGCAGGCGTGAGCGTCAGCGGCGCGCCAACCTCACAGTTCCGCCAAAAACTGATCTGCGTACATTGACTGCGATGGCATTGCGCCCCGCTTGGTGTCTGGCACAATTGCGGGAAGGCACTGTCCCGCGCATGCGATTTTTTGATGATTATGTCCCTACAAAGGGCAGAGAAAGCTTTACCCATGCAGGCGCATTGATCCGAGGGATTCCAGACTGGCAATACCTGCGTGATCTACGTCAGGAGTGGGATGGCAAACTGATTGTTAAAGGTGTGTTGCGGCCAACAGATGCCAAACGAATGGCTTCTGAAGGTGTAGATTGCATTTGGGTTTCTAACCACTCAGGACGCCAATTCGAGGCAGGACCCGCCGTTATCGAACAGTTACCAAAAATCCGTGAAGCCGTCGGGCCTGATCTCCCTCTCATCTACGATTCTGGCGTTGCCTGGGGGCTGGATGTAATGCGCGCGCTAGCCAAAGGCGCGGATTACGTGATGGTTGGGCGCGCTTTTCAATATGCTGTGGCAGCATTTGGCGCACGCGGGATCGATCATCTTGTGCATATCCTGAAATCTGACATCACGGCCAACATGAGCCAGCTTGGCGTCGAAGATATCAATCAATTGTCAGATTACCTCCTGAAGAGCGATTGATGAGCCGCGCGATAGGAAAGGGCCATTGGCGCGGCATGGCCGTCACCAAACTGGCCAGCACCTAGCCCTAAGCTTAAGCCGCTCCAGGTACTGGTCCTTATTTGTCACCGGATGAATTTGTCGACATAATCCCCGCCGAGCCCAACCTCTTCGAAATGCGCGCGGCACAGATCAATCTTGGTGAATACGTCTTCATAGCCCTCAATCTTACCCCACGGATCGACGTAACACATCACACCGTTCACTTGAAAATAGGTGATCATCTCTTCGACGTCATCCGGCACGACCAGCGTATGGGTCTCGCCGGGGGGTTCATAAACATACCCCCCCTCTTCCGCAACCCAGTCATGTTCCAGATAATGCCAACGCCCCTTCAGAACAAAGCCATGGACGGGCTGTGGATGGCGATGGCGCGATAGCACACCTGCCTTGCGCACCTTCAATAAGTTCATCCAATACCCTTGCGAGCGGTTCAGACAAAGAGGCCGGAACCAGACATTTTCGGCCTGCTTCACCCACATCCTGTCGTCCTCAGTCGCGGCATTGGGGATCACGATCTCTTCTTGCGCGTCCTTGGGGAACGGCAGTTGGTAGGGCATTCTTGATTGGTCTTCGCTCATTTCGTTGTCCTCACATTGCTAAATAGCCGCCATCGACGGGATAAACTGAACCGGTCACAAAACTGGCCTCATCGCTGAGCAGCCAACGCACCAATGCGCCGACTTCGGATGTTTTGCCCCAACGCTTCATCGGGGTGCGCGCCATGATACCCTCGGCCCGTTCAGGATTGTCACGCAGCCCTTGGGTCATTTCGGTTTCAATCCAACCGGGAGCGATGGCATTCACGCGGATTCCACTTTCGGCCCATTGGCCTGCCAACGCCTTTGTCAGCTGCGAAACACCGCCTTTTGACGCAGAATATGCAGGTACAAGGGGGCCACCGAACGTGCTGAGCATTGACGCCATATTGACAATGCTGCCCTTGCTGTTTGCCAACAACGGGTGAGCGGCCAGACAACAACGCATGGTTCCCACTAAGTTCACGTCAATGACCCGCTGAAACACGTCGATATCATATTCGTCACCACGCCGCAGGATGCCAGCACAATTCACCAACCCATCTAATCTATCCATTGTAGCGAAAACCGCATCAACAGAGGCCTGATCTGTGACATCCATCAAGCGTAGTTCAATGCTATCTTGAGGTTTAAAAGCGTCCAGTTCAACCTGTGACGCTGATACAGCGATAACGGAACATCCGACCTCTGCAAGGCAATGCGCGACACCTACCCCAATCCCGCCAGTTCCGCCTGTGACAAGTACTTTCTTCATGCAAATTCCTTTATCGCTTTAATAAACGCCTGCGCGCGCTTTGCGACTTCTTCCACGCTATAGCTCGGTTTGAAAAGAGCCGAGCCTAACCCAAACCCATTTGTGCCTGCATTCCAATAGGGCTCCATATTGTCTGGAGAAATACCCCCGACCACCGCAACGAAAGTATCCACGGGTAGAACGGCGCGCACTGCCGCAACTGCCGAAGGGGGTACCATTTGAGCCGGGAAGATCTTGAAAACGGCAGCCCCGATTTCAAGGGCCGCAAAAGCCTCAGTCGGAGTAATCACGCCAGGGCACCAGTATAAACCGCGATCAATGGCGGCCCGTCCAACGTCTGGGTTCATGTTAGGTGACACGATGATCTGCCCACCTGCGTCAGCAACCGCGTGAACATCCGGAACCGTGAGGACCGTACCTGCCCCAACGATTGCATTGGCCCCATGGCCTTTCGCGATCTTCGATATGGAGTCAAAGGGCTGCGGAGAGTTCAGTGGCACCTCAATGATTTGAAAACCCGCATCAACCAGCACTTCCGCGACGGGTACTGCATTTTGCGGCTCCAGACCACGAAGGATGGCTATCAGAGGATTCGCAGCCAAAGCACTCCTAAGATCGATCAAGTCAACAACCCCGCTGCTTGCGCAATGAGAAAATGTCCTTTGGCAGCGATATCATCCGGTGCGCGTTGGCAACTGATCCCAACAGCTTGCAACGCGATCTCATACCGATCAGCGTGGTCATTCCGTCCAACTATTGTGACCCTTTTGGCCTCATTTTTCTTTAGGGCAGCAACAATTTCCGTACCGATCAGCAGACCAGAAAGGAAATCAGCCGTCTCGGTTTCCTTCAGTTTGCCCATCAAGGGCAAAGTGCGCACATGAAACAGGTCATGCAGCAGGTTTGCCCGCCGATCTTGGGCTGCGCTAACACCCTTTTGGAAAGCGGAGAGGTCAAAATCACTCATTTCCATCAGTGTGCCAAGGATTGTGTGATCTTTGAGAGAGGCAAAAACTTCGCCCGTCATGTAAGTTGCGAAATCCTGTATCTTGCCCAGAGCAACATGCACCCACTTACTGTGTGTACCGGGCATCACAAAAACACCATCAGACAGTCCAAGCGCGGCTGATCCAATAATCTGGGTCTCTTCCCCGCGCATGACGTCTGGACCGCTGATGTGTTCTGTGGTGGCTCCTGTCACGAAATGGATCAACGCACCACTTTGCGATTGATGACGCACCAGCGACTGAGCTAAATGTTCAGGGCCTGTCGGCATTGTGACATAGGGTGTTTCGACCCAACCATTGCGGCTAGTAATCATGCCGGACACAACGATGGGCAGACCGGCATTGGATGGGAACGATCCAACAAGCCGGTCAAAGACTGCATCAAAGTTGCGGTCAGGGATTTGCATGATCCCCTCCCCTGTAGTGACACTGTCTAACACCTCGCCCTGCGCGCTAATCAAAAAAGCACGCAAAGACGAGGTGCCCCAATCGATGCCAATAAGCGCTGGTTCAGATACGGCCGAATTCATTCAGCAGATCCTCAACTGTCTTGCCTTGGGCAACCCATGCTCTTGTTGCAACTTCCCGGTCTGCCTGCTCTTGAGCAAGTCTTACAACCTCTTCAGCGCTCTCAAGCGGTACCACAACAACGCCCATTAGATCGGCTACGATGAAATCACCAGGATTCACGACGACACCACCACAAGCGATAGGCACGTTGATCGATAACTCTTCTCTGCGCTCAGAGAACATTGTGTGAGTACCACGCGGCGTGATGGCACGTGTCCAAATAGGCCAGTTGATCTCTTCTAACTCGTCGGTGTCTCGGCCAGCGCCGTCAACAATCATGCCGCGAATACCACGGTTCTGGGCCAACCCACCCATCAAGCCACCGCAAACGGAAGTGTTCAGATCTCCGCCCGCATCGACTACAATCACGTCGCCCTCTTGACCCATTTCGAGCGCCTTTAACGGATCGACCAAATCTCCCTTTGACAGTTGTACGGTTACGGCCTGCCCAGTCACCTTGGATCGAAACGCGGGTTTGATAGCGCTGTCCATGACGCCGGTGCGATATTGAACATCTGCAAATATTGCAGCGGCTGAAAGGGCTGAAAGCACCTTGTCGAATTTCTTAAGCAGTTCTGGGTTGCGTTCAAAGTCATTGAAGACTCTCAGATCGTTGCAAGCTTCGGGCATTTTTTTCTCCTGTTAAGTTGTCGTTACGGCCAATGCCTGGGCATTGACGGTGTAATCCGGTTTCCGACCCGCCAGCACCTTGGCAACCTGAGTGGCGGCCGTGACCCTTGCCGCGCGAATGGATTCCTCGAAATAGTAGGCGGCATGTGGCGTCACCAAGACGTTTGGAAGTGTGAAAATCGGATTGTCATCGGGTGTCCAATTGGCGCGTTTGGCGGGTTCTTCTTATGAAAAACACCATTCTCTCTCACACCATTTACGCTATAGCCTATTTTGGCTGGTAATATTCCCTTTGAGGGATGTCATAATTGGGTAAACCCAAACTGCAATAGTCAGAACCCCGAGCGAGGCGGCTATTGGGCGGGAGAAAAATTCGAGAAAATTTCCGTCTGATTTTATCATTGATGACAAAAACATTTCCTCCAGCATTCCGCCCAGTACGATCCCCAAAATAGTAGGTGCAATAGGGAATCCGTTTTCCTCCATCGCAAATGCAAGCACACCCATGACCAACATAACGATAACCCCATACACTGAATTTGTGATGGCAAATGACCCAACAAGACAGAAAAGTAGAATTGCTGGCATCAACATCCGCGCTGGGATCTTCAACATTTGAGTTGAAAGCCGGATGGCCAAATACCCAAGTGGCAGCAGAACCAAGTTGGCAACAAAGAAAATGATAAAGACCGCATTCAGAATTTGTGGGTTTTCCAAAAATATCATCGGACCAGGGTTCATACCTTTCATGTAGAGAACGCCGATCGCAATTGCAGTGACCGAGTCACCTGGAATGCCAAACACCAGTGCAGGCACCCACGCACCAGAAAGGCCTGCATTATTGGCAGCACTGGCGTCGACCAAGCCTTCGGCATGCCCGTCACCAAATTTTTCCTTTTCCTTTGACGTGCGTTTGGACACAGCATAAGCCACCCAGGCCGCGATATCGGCGCCTGCCCCCGGTAAAACACCTATCAAAGCACCGAGAGAGCTACCTCGCAAAAGATTCCAACGGTATTTAGACAGTACACTTCCCACGCCTTCAAATACGCTTGTGACTCTCTGGTGTGGGATCTGAGGCCGCACGTGGTCGGCGGTTGCGACGAACCGTAAGATTTCTGAAATCGCAAACATGCCAATCATTGCGGGGATGAAGCTAACCCCGCCCAAAAGCTCAATACTGCCGAAGGTAAAGCGAGGATGGCCAGACATCAGGTCAATGCCAATCGTTGAAATAAACAAGCCAATCAACAGCGATGCAAATCCTTTGATCACCGACCCAGTGGATACGATCACGGCGCAAGACAGCCCTAGACAGGCCAACCAGAAATATTCAAAGGATGAAAACTTGAATGCAAAATCTGCCAAGGTTGACGTCGCAGCCATTAAGACGGCAGACCCAAGAAGCCCACCTATAACCGAACAGACCAACCCGACACCAAGCGCCTTTGACGCCTGACCTTTGCGCGTCATGGCAAAGGCTTCGTCGCAATAAGCGGCAGAAGCCGGAGTGCCAGGGATGCGAAGTAATGCGCCTGGAATATCTCCAGCAAAAATTGCTGTGGCGACGGTTGTTACAATTGCCGCAATAGCGGGGATTGGATCCATAAAAAATGTAACAGGCACAAGAAGAGCAGTTGCCATTGTTGCAGTCAATCCAGGAATGGACCCCACCAACAATCCAAACGCACCGGAACAAACTATAACGAGCAACACATACGGTTGAAATACAAGCTCTAAGGCCGCAAAAAAGGGATCCACCACGTCTTCTCCTAAAATCCAAATTGGCCGATCGGAAGTGGCACTAAAAGCCAATATCCGAACAAATACTTTGTCGCGCCAGTCATGATCGCAGCACCAATCATCGATGTCGCAAAGCTGTTTCCAAACCGCTTGAATAACAAAGCCAAAATTAGGAAAGACGTGATTACAAAGCCGACGTCATCCACGGCCAATATGAAAAACAAGATGCTAAGAAGAACCAATGCAAAGTTGGTAATTGCAGCGTTGGATTCGATCCATTCTCCGACTGAAACCAGCGCACCACCAACTATGGCATTCTTGTACCTGAGCCTCAGTCCTCGCATGATGAGAACCGCGCCACAAAAGGCTAAGCCGATACCAATGAGAATGGGGAATTCTGATGGACCAAATTGCTGCCCGAATAATGTAGGAAATGTTCTCGCATATAGAATTTCTATGATGGCAAAAATAATTAAAAATACGCCGATAATCGCGTCATTAAACTTCATTAAGGCTGACCTTCTTAGAGTTGTAGTTACAGTCGAGAGATGCGCAATTAACCCGCACTCCTCTCGACTGAATTTAGGATCAGTTATTTAGCAAGTCCAACCGCATTCATCACAATGCCCATCGCAGCATCACTTTGCTGCATCCACTCACTAAATTTAGCGCTGGGGAGATAGTTAAGGCCAAAACCTCGGCCATTCATCGCGTCAATAAATTCTGCCGAGTTATATACCTTTTCCATCGCAGCACTTAGTTTTGTAGCCACATCATCTGGCAGACCTGCTGGGCCTGCAATGCCGCGCCACGCGGACATCTGCCAATCTGGCCCATTGGCTTCGACCAAGGTCGGAACATCCGGAAAAGCAGCAAGGCGTTGGGAGGACATAACGCCCAGTGTCTTAACACGCCCAGCCGAAATCAGGCCCGAAGCTTCGACAACTGAAGACGTCACAATATCAACGCCACCGGCGACCAATTCCTGCAATGCTGGTGCGCCACCTTTAGAGGGCACCCAAGGCACAGAACTGGGTGCCAATCCCTGCCCGCTTAACATGCCAGCTAGGGCCAGATGCCAGATCGATCCTTGACCCGCGCCGGAGCCTTTGTGGGCACCAGGATTCGCCGCAACCGCAGCGAAAACATCTTCCAGCGTATTCCATTCCGAATTGGCGCGCACATTAACACCGGAAGCATCGCTATTGTACAAGGCAATCGGGGTGTAGTCCTCCCAAGTAAGATCAGTCAAACCGGCCCAATGCATCATACCAATTTCAACTGTTACAACTCCGATGGTATACCCGTCCGGCTCAGCAGTTGCGATTGCAGAGTGGCCAACAACACCGCTACCGCCTGTTCGATTTACAACATTAACTGGTTGACCCAACTCTTCCTGCAATAAATTGCCAATAATCCGGCCTGTAGCATCGGTACCACCCCCCGCTCCCCACGGAACGATCAACGTCACTGGTCTTTCTGGATATTCTGCGACAGCCGCACCTGCTAGGGTGAAAGCGGCGACAGCAGCCAAAAACCCACCACGCATTATTTTAATTGGTAATTTCATTATGTCCTCCCAGACTTGCTTCCCAAAAAACTTTAGGGTTAGAATATCACCAAATAGCAACTTACATACAGTGTGTCAATAAACCCGCACGCAATAGCCAACCAGTCTTGCATACAATGTGTCAAATGGTTAAGGCATATTTAAGTTCAAGAATGAAAAACAATTTAAGTCACTGCATGGAGACCAATGGAGTTTTATGAAACGAGTATTAAATCGAAAATCACTTTCTGAGCAAGTAGCCGAGGCTTTAGGTGAAGACATCAGGGATGGACGGCTTAAGCTTGGTCAAATGTTATCCGAAAACCAGATAGCAACCGATTTGGGCGTCAGCCGAACACCAGTACGGGAAGCATTTTCCCACCTCGAATTTCAAGGGCTGTTAGTTACAAAGCCCCAAAGCGGTACTTTTGTATTTTCTCCCTCCCAAGAAGACATTAAAGAGATATTTGAAATTCGATCTTGCCTTGAATTGCAGGGCCTTCAGTCATCATTGAAGGCTTCGGAAAAGACCTTTTCTGTAGCATTGCATAGCATATGCGAAGAGATGGACTCCGCTTTTAATGCAGGTGACGAAGACAAATATGCCAAATTGGATCATCGATTTCACGAATCTTTCATTTTATTTTCGGGAAACAGGTTGCTAACCTCTGTTTATAATCCAATTTCTCTTAAACTGCGCGCACTGGCAAACAACAACTTGTTGATAAAAATGGTGGATGAAGTTAGTCACTCTGAGCACTTGCAAATAGCCCAAAACTTCGGCCGCAAGCAGTTTTTTGAAGTTAAAACACTTATGACGCAGCACCTTGCCCGTTTTGAGGGTGATCTTGATCAGTACCAAATGAGTGATCCAATTTGAAATTTAGTGCATGATTGACCTTTAATCCATCGGTATGATGGTCTCTGGTGGTGCTGCCAGATTATTAATTTCAAGCATCAGATTGGTGGGGCAATCAAAATCTATGCGCTCAATAATTGACGCCACTCAGCCAGAGCAGCGGCACGGTTTAGCTTAAAATTGGTGCGTGAATAGAGATGGCGTTCCTGGTTGAAATAGTTCTGAATTGAAGCGTGGATTAAGACGAATTTCTGCAAGGTTTGGGTCATCTTTAAAACACCAACGCAGGTGCCTAGCTGAGTTAATTCACTTTCAAATTAGACAATCAAGACGGTGTTGTCAGACAAACTTGAACACCCGTAAAAAGCGCATAAAGTCAATCATCATGCGGCACAGAAATTGAACCACTCTTTGAGAGCAGCTGTGCGTTTTTGCTTATAAGTCTGTCTGTTTTCGAGATGTCTTTCGTGATTGAAGTGGTTGTATATTTGACTGTGATAACTGACAAACCTCTGGAGCGTGGCTGCTGTTTTAAATAACTGCATTGCT
>Ga0115007_10001211_pt1 | contig 16742 bp, 13 predicted proteins | sample ArcOceMetagenome_2_FD_87166 | JGI IMG/M metagenome (GOLD analysis project Ga0115007, IMG submission 87166) | Marine eukaryotic phytoplankton communities from Arctic Ocean - Arctic Ocean ARC135M Metagenome | ecosystem: Environmental > Aquatic > Marine > Oceanic | place: Arctic Ocean | collected... | reverse complement strand
TTTTTGACCACGTAACATTTTTTCAAATTTTTCTATGGGAAAACAACCAAATTCCATTTTTAAAATTTTTAACAAACAAACATAAAATCGACGAATTTTTGACACCAGTGACACCGGGCCTCCTTGGTCCTGGGCCCCGGCCCAGGCCTCAGGAGGCCAGGGCCAGGGACCATGAGGCCCGGGGCCAGGGCCAGGGCCCATGAGGCCCGGGCCAGGGCCAGGACCAGAGAGGTCCGGCCGCAGTCAGTTGTTTTGCCCCATCTCACAGACAGCCAGCCAGCCATCCAGCCTGTCCACGACCTTTGGACACATATGGACCAGTAAGCCAGGTCCACCATGGACGCCAACAGCGTCGCCAGCGCCACCGAGAAGACCAAGATTATGGATCTGCCCACCATATCAAGCGACTCTCCACGGATGTCAAAAATGGTTCGCGAGTGCACCCTCTGTGGACAAAGCCCATGGGATGCAAGCCCATTCATAGATGCCAGTCCAGAAGACTGCTATCAAGGCCTATGGCCGTGGCATCGGTACAAAGTGAGTCAGTGTGGACAATACAAAGTGCCGCGCGACAAAGAGTGCCACATCTGCACAATCACCTTCTTAACAAGTTCCCACAAAGCCAAATTTGGCACCACCAAAAGGTATCATGCACACGCCAATGCGAACCCAGATGTGCACCGTCAGTTCAGGAGTGGTGCCAAGCGTTTGATATCACAAGTGAACGAAAGTGGTGAATCATCGGCGGTGTCGCTAAAGCAGATAGCGAAGAATTTGAAGCCACTTGAGACAGTATCCGAGGACGCATGCACCCCCTGCTTGCCCACTAATATGACCCACCTGCCACACAATACAACTTTAGCCATATATCAGGATACATGGTATCGCGATATATCATAGACTCATTATATATATATACACATATATATACATATATATTCATTCATATATCAAACCCGAGGTGCATGATGTCTCCAACAGATCTACTGACCTTCATTGCACCTCATTTGATATCATGAACTATACATGCATGCAGTGTATATGTATAACATGTATATTATATTAATCAATATATTGGTATATGTATAATCCCAATATACCATCTCTCCACACATCGGCATCCTGGGCGAACTCGGGCTGGGGCCACAGTCACCAGTTCCCAACAAAGCTCCACTTTGTCGGTCATGGGAAATTGCTGTGGTCCCAGGTGGGCCGCACCAACCGTGCCAAAGTTACCCAGGGTTCCGATTCATGGATATGCATCACTTGATTGACAATATGCGATATTCCTTCTGCGACAATGAGTCCTATATGGCACATACATAATAGATATATGATATGTACCCATACATGAAATATCATTATATTGATATATGGATGGAGTTGTATCGTGGGTGCCATATGGCGATGGCCAATATCCCACCTGAGGAGCTGTCCACAGGGCGGAGGAAGATTGTCAGAAAAACATTTGTGGAGGAGAAGCAGTTCTTGCTGCTCTACAAGGACACAGCGCATGCAGAGCTGTTCTCCTCTCTTGTGACGGAGCATCTGAATGCTAACGATCCCAGCGAAAGCACATCAGGCTACTGGATCCAGGGGGACGTCTGCAGTCACCTTCCAGGGCATCACCTGATCGAAGACTATGCAGATGCAGCTGTGCGGATGTCTCGCACACACGAAGATGGCAGCACAGTACTTCATGAAGACCAAGCCAAAGATAAGTATCGAGCGCTCACTAGTGACCGCTTAAGTGATGCTAAGCGAGCAGATGAATACACAAAAGCTCACAGTGACTTACTCAAAAGCAGAGCCGGCAGCGCGAAAGTTCTGGCACTCATGCAAATCCCCATCCTTGCACATTAAAAACATTATAATGCGGTGCATTATTGACCTTTGATGCGATCCTGACCACGGGCCCTGTGAAAACACACTTGGCAGCCCGAATGGCACCAACATGAACAAACATCTGTGCAAAATCAATCCTATATTCCATTGTATGACATACGATTGGATTCCGCAATGTGTTTTGGGAGGTTTTCCCGGTGCCATTGGAGCCTCCAGTCGTCCCAGGTCACAAAAGACTGAAACCAACAAAACTGGTCATGTTGCGCAACCATTTTAAATTCAGTTTAACCAAGTGCTGCATAAGCAGCACAAGTTGCATAACCATCACAGCATGTGCAATAAGGAGGGGGATTAATGCAATCGCTCGCCAAAGGAGAGACTATGCCTGATGCTGGTCCGAGCAATGCGAAGCCCTCCCCTGGGTCAGAGAGCGATGAGTCAGAGAGTGAAGAATGCGCATCAGTCTCTATGTTCGCACTCCGTACGCCGGCGAAGGCGAAATCCAGCAAGAGCTCTTCTGCGCCAAAAGCTTCTCCTGCTCCCATCTCTGTCGCTTCAGTGCTTTCTGAAGTTGGCGCTTCAGTGCTTTCTGAAGTTGGCAGCTCTCATGATGGTCACACCCCCCCCCGATTTTTTAATGTACCAGCATCCAGCTAGGGCACCAAACTAGCCAGCCCCATGAATCATGGCCCTTAGATTTCGTTGATGCCACCTAAGGCCCATAAGTTAGGCCAAAGCTCGGCCCATTGGGAGGATTACATGGTCTTCCACAAGTGATAAGGCTGGGGGGCTCCGCAAAATCATCGAAGGTGTTCACTACCGCGCAGGTCGACTACGAGCAGATGCAGAGCTGCCTCCACAGCCAATGTGACCTTGCTGAGCCAGATGCAGATCACCCTCTTGGCCTCTCTACTACATTCAAGACTCGAGCAAAAGATAAGGCAGCAATTGTTCAAACCAACGTGATCCAGAAAGGGAAGAGCATGGTCCGACGTGTGAGAATTGTCTTTCCAGAGGGAATAGAACCCTAGGGGGACCATCGGGTAGCACGGCTAACCAGGCTCTAGTAACCGGGCTCGGATTTTCAAACGATTTCAACCAGGATCTAGCCATAAGGAGGAGCACGGCGGACCGGATTTCTAGTAACTGCGGTTAGACGGTTACTAGGGCTGGTCCCCATAGGACCAGGACGTCGACGACCTTGTCACCGACATCAGTACACTGTGCAAGAAGGCTGAAGCGCTCAAGAAGTTGTACACAGCCTTAGCAAAGGGGAGCGAGTCAGAGCTACCAGACTTGCTGGCCGACTGTGAAGGCGACTACCTCGCATCACTCGAAGTCCTCTCCAATCATTCAGTGCAGTCACAGGCCTGGAGTGTGGAGTTGGCACAGCTCGTGCGCAACAGCCAAATGCAGGGGCTCGTTGCACACCTCGCCGCAGGCCGCGCTGCAGCGATCCAGACTGCACATGAGGCTAATAAAGCCACACCCACTGCAGATGACGTATCAACCTACATCATGGAGGACCTAGCACATAAGTGTGTGGCCTGTTGTTACAAGCTGTAACCCATAGCCTATAACCTAAAGCGACCATAACTGTGCTGCCCCCACCACCCATGACGATACCTAACACTATGTCAGTAGCCCCAGCTGATACAGTATGGCAGCACTCTGCCACCGCTCCCTCAGGCAGCAGTGGAGTAGCACCCCCCCCCAAATGGGAATATCAGCGTTTTGTAGTTGCAGATATTGTGATCATAAATTATTAATAATATAAGTTCACATATAAGTTATGATATAAGTTCTATCAACAATCAGGACATTCTCATCATGCTCATGGAAAGTGTCAAGCCTATGCATCTGCTGAAGACTACATCGGGCCCAGCCGCATCACTGCAAGAGATCGCCGAAGCCATGACAAAAGCCAAGTGGCGGCAAATTGGTCTCATCAGCCTCAGCAATGACCTGGCTCCAATCAAAGACGTGCTTGCACTAGATAAGGGAAACTTGAAGCTCTTGGCGAAAACCATAGAGACACTTGACTCAGACTCACTTCGCACTGATGACTCCCTCCTCACGCCTTTGCGCACCAGATTTGTACGTCTTCAGAGCTGCAGATCCATTATCGAGAGGGCGAAAGTTTTCCTCGCGCATCACTCATCGGCCTTGCGCTCGCAGCTTCAAGGCGATGCCTTGGCAACACTGGTGAACAGTCTAGAGTCAACCGTTCAAGACTTGTTTGCTTGTGACACCAACCAGTCCCAAGATCATGATGCTGAAGGCCGAATCCAGAAAATCACTGCTGGTATCGACAAGTTGTTGGAAAAGCTCGCAAAGGAGCCGGCCCACATTGGAAGCTTATCGATTTTGAGTTCACTTAGTGACAAAAGCTCATCGAGTCATTGTCATTGCCCATGGACCCTGGGCCATGGACCATGGTGGTGCAAGGCTGGGGTCATCGGCCCCAGCCTTCTACTACTGGTCCCAGTCCCAACAGGAATTACTGCGCCCCCCACCCCTTGTAGTCTAGATGGAGGGGCATATATGTCCGGCTCTACTTGTCGCTAGGACTTCCATGTCATCGCTCATAACAGGAGGGCAGCCCTGGAGCAGCGATGGCAGCCTCTGCCAGATCATCTGCCATTGATACCCTCACCACTTCCATCCTGGGCTGCTTCAAGGCCTTGGCGAGATCCCCATTCTTATTGCACAATTTGAAATGGTTATAAACTTATGCACCTTATGCTGTTTATGCAGCACTAAGTGCAGCACTGAGCTAAACTAGATTTAGAGTGGTTGCGCAGCGTAAACGTTTCAGCTTTTATATTGAATTGATAATTCAAAAACAGTCAGTTCTAAAACAACGGCTTCAGTTAAGAAAATAGGTCATCTAATGCAAGAACTCTTGCAACTTGTTTTTGGTTCGGATTATGCTGCGAAGCCATTTCAAACCAGCTTGAAGTCTGGGTCGCATCAGAGGTCCATGACAATAATGAGCGGGGATTTGGCCGACCGAGTGAACGCCTCCTGTGGCGACTGGATCCAAGGTGTCGGCACGACACCTGATTACATTGGCGAGAGTCAAGCGATCCTGGTCAGCGCAATGGATCGACTCAAGCCAGTGCACCACCTGATGGACTCATGCCGGGTCGAGCAGGACTTGGCGGCTCAGCGGGCAGACTTATAATTGGATATATGAATGTGGTATATGGATGTATGAGTTAGCTAATTGCAGTTATAACACAGCGACCTAATTCTAATTGAAATATAATTTATAAGTTTGCCCAGACTTATATAAGCTATATCTCAAGTATACTCAATATGCTGACTTATGACTGCAACTTGCTGACGTATAAATACATTCAGCACCCTTACAACTCCAGTCATAAGTCTACCAGACAGTGTGGGCCGCCAAGGAGCACAAAGCGTTCTGTCACACCGGGGCACTTGCCTCCCATGTTGCTTTGTCGCTCCGCAAAGATGCAGGAGATCCCAAAGTGACACAGGGCCTCTTCGACGAGCACCCTGAGGTGCATTCGTTCGCTATTGTTTTTGTATGTGACACCATGTCCTTTCTGTGTTGAACATGTGGGGCCCCCAGCGCAGATGACACTCGAGTATTCAAGAACCGTTTGTCCATGTCGTAGGCTCATAGCATTTATGCCTAGACTGTCCTGGGCTGTTCCATATTTCCCCTCGCCCCCCCAGCTGTTTCTGCAGGAAAACTGTATCCACATGCTGGAAACACGCAAAAGCGCCCTCTCTATTTTCCAGTATTGCGATGTGCAAAGGTGTTCAGCAAACTACCAGTGGACCCGATGCTGCTGCAGCTCACTGACAATGCCACGGCTGCAAAGCATTTCCCATACTGGTTGTCGGCGTACGCCTCCAATCTCGGCAATACCCCCTACAGCTTCTACCGCCAGGCCTCCAAAGCCATCACAGCGAACAACGCAGAGCATTTGGCCCGATTTGGGAAGCTTGTGCTAGAGCTCCATGAATGTGGCAGCAAAGAGCTGCAGGGTTTGGCAAGCCAGGCGAGGGGCGTTGCAGCCACACTGACTGACTCCGAGCAGCTGGTCGGCCTTGTGGATGTGATCTGCTTGACCAGTCAGCACAAAGAACTGGGGGCGTCTACACTCAAGCAGACATTGACCACCTCCTTAAACACTGCATGTGGAGTGGTGCAGGATTTCCTTGGCTGGGGCACGTCCCTGAAGGCCATGGGCTTGCCCGAAGAATTTGTGGGTGCAGCCATTAAAGCTGCGGATGCGGTCATGAGCACTTACAAGTCAAACGAGGCAACTGCAGTTCTCAAGGAGCTGCAGAAGCATACCAAAGCCTGCATCAACTCATTCGCTGCTGTGCCAGATCCAGCAGCGAACGAAGCAAACTTCTTGTCTTTCATGTCCAAGAACGGCACACAGATCTCGAAGCACCTCAAGAAGGTCATCCACCCATGGGGCCATGTTAATGGACCATGCATGCGACCAGGCCTGCCTAAGTGCTGAACGCATGTTGGTTATTCCCTCACTCCTCTCTCTGTCTCTTTCCCTCCCTTCCCGCATCTGTTTGGGGGTGGCCACTTCATGATTGCTGCACATACAAAATTAGAAATGTTTAAATTTAATGTTCCTCATTTTCAACAACATTTAAGATTTAGCTACAACTTTGAAGTCACAACTTATAAATATCATCACGTAGACATAGTGATATATCATATAACATGATATAAGTTTATAATACTATAAATCTATAACTATAGGACTACATGAGTGCCATGACTACAGCTATAGTTAGGGCCTTGATACATTCAGTATTGTATCAAGTAAGACTACAACAAATAACTTTATATGATTTGTGCTTGCCAGCAGCAAACTATAGACTATAGCTGCGTTTCCCACCTCTAACTGAAGTGAGGTTGAACTCAGGTTGAAGCCAGCTTGGATTTTCAACCTGACCTCAATTTCTTAATCATGTCTTAGAATAAACCACACTACAGCCATAGTTCATATAACATGATATAAGCTATATATGAGCCTATATCTACAGAAGCACAAACTGCATCATCAAACAGTGGAGTGAACCTATGTTATACATTGCGCATAATTTCTCTAAGCTATCTGAATTATAATTATAGTTAGAATCATATGCTCAATTATATTGATCCTTAGGGTTGACATATGAAGAAAGGTGGAGTCTGTCATGGACATCATCAAGGGCAAGCAGCGCCAATTTGATGACGACACTGCCATTGCCGTGACTGCTCACTTTGCGAATGCTTCATCCGCAATCAACAGCGCTCTCAGTATGATTAGTCTCCAGTCGCTCATCACCCTCCTTCGCAATCCTCAGGTGAGAGCACCAAAGAGTCAGCCACGAGTGTGGCTTGCAGAGGTCGCAGCACAGTATGCTGTGCCAAAGTGCGAACTGCTGGTTGAGACCCTGGGCAGAAGATGCTACAATTGGTAAGAACTGGCCAGGGCAGCGGGGCGATCCCACAATAGTTATAATTTGTAATTTCTCATTTCTATACCAACTTGATGATATAACTTATCAGTATTAGGTATACCGTATACCTTATGTGGTCCAGGTTGGGCCATGCAGCCCATGATATAGATCCTACTCCTATCGCATAGCCACCTGAGGTTGCACTGAACTACCTCGCAGAAGCTGACGAGATCCTGGGCACAAACACGGCAGCTGCCTACGCAGCAGGAGCAGAGGAGCCGACGACGGCAACCATGGAGACGGCATCCATGGAGACGGTGGTTGTTGTGGATGACCAGGACACGATTGTTGTTGCTGAAGAAGAGTCTCCAGACATTGCTGCAACCCCTGAAGCCAAGGAGACTCCAGTCATTGCTTCACCCCCTGAAGCCAATCAGACTGTAGCCATTGCTCCACCCCCTGACGCCAAGAAAAGGGGACGCCCACTGAGCAAGGGAGCAGCCGCAAAGAAGGCCAAGGCCACATAGGCATGAAGCCAGATGCGTGGTACTAGACCTCGGGAGTGGGGACTGCCGATGTCAATTCATCACCATGAGCATCTGAGCGCGGAGCAGTTGGCTCCTTGGGTTTGAGTTATAACCTATAAGGCTATAACCTCTAGGCTCTCACTCTTGTGATCGAGCAACACAAATGTGAGCATTTTGCTCCTCGAGTCTAGCTTCTAGGCTCTTAGTCTTGTGATCAAGCAGCAGGAAGGCTGCATGCTACATGCGTTCGAACAAATGCACACAAGCAGTAGGTGGGGCTCCACACATGGTGGGGCTGGAGTAAAGCCCAGCGGTAACCGATAAGCATCGCGTCCACATTGTGGGCTGAGATAGTGCCCACAGCTCGTATCATACAGCATAACCCATAACCCATATTCGTAAACTTGTTTGGTTAGTAAATTGGTTTGTGATCAATTTGATTGACATTGTCACATTGACTCCACTAATGTTTCCAAAAAGGTAAAAATGCTTTTGTCTGGGAAAACAGAACGCCTGCGGCAACGCCCTAGGCCGTTAAAAGCATGAAAATACAACATATGTTGAACATGTTCACAATTTGACCCGGGGTTAATACACTGATTCTGAATTTGGCACCGAAGCGAATTGAGAAATTGATTTGTTGTGGGATAACTCAAACTTTATCAACTCACAGACGTTTGAAATACTACTTCAAGTATGGACTGTATGGGTTAGGGGTTCATAGTAATAGATGTGACTGGTACTTTGAGGAAGCATCCGCATCCACCACCACCACCACCACACCATCCCTCCACACCCACTGCAGCCCATGATGCGGGCTGGGGCGGAAAGCATGAGGTGGGTTGGGGAGGGGGGCTTCAAAATCCAGCATCTCAACTACTTCAAATTGAAACCACCGAGAAATAATTTGCGCGAATCCCGCGCAGCTTCCCTGGACCCAACACTGGGCAGTTTTGCATATATGATATCGAGAAAGCAAAATGTGAAAATGGGCATACCTACAGTTTCGATGCACCATTTCGTTATTGTTGGAGTGGGGTGGAGGGGGCACCCTGATGTGACCATATCGCGCGTGGTGAATGGATAAGGCCATATCAGGGCCATATGGGCCATATCATCAATGCATCATATTCATATGATATGATATTCATATCTTACTATATTCATATGTTACGTTTGTGCTTGCAGTTATTCGGCTCGGGCTTTCTGCTGTGTGCACTGTGCTCAGCGTGCTGTGTGCACTGTCCGATAACGACATGGAGCATCTCCAAATCGATTTTGCCTTGGCTGAGATCGACGAGCTCCAAGAAGCAATGAATGCTCACCCTGCGGTGGCCACTGAGGTGTTTGTTTCAATTTAATGGCATATTGTTCTTGTCTGGTCTAATCGCTTCTACTCGTGCTCCATGAATCCATGATTACTTCACTTGATTATGCTTATGTGACACACAAAAATATGTGTTATCTTCAATCATGTGTTGTCATTGTCATGTTAATCGATACAGCTATGCTAGTTTTATCTGTTCCCTTCTACGTCAGTTCTGTTCTGCTATGTTGTGCTCATTTGATGTCGGTATCACGTTCCCAACAAAAACTTATCACAAAATTAACACAAAATCAGACCATTAGATCAGAAGATCGGCACAACATCCAGTTTACGGCACAACAAATTTGAAATACTGAATTCAGGATGCCAACATAGATCGCAGACCGAGACTGAGACAATAATCACACAGAGCGCCGACAAGCCAGTAATCAGAAGGAAGTGACTTAGCAAAATAATTCCTTTTCAGGTTGCTGGTTCGCAGACCAGTTGGCATCTTATTCACAATCTGATTTGCTCTGTTCTGTTATGTTCTGGTCGTCTCCAGAAATCAACATGCTTCCAGCTCCCACTTAAGAGGCAAAGAGTGGCACGTCCGCACCGGCACTCCAGCCAACGCATGCCGCAAATGCGCATGTGCTCACCCCAACGCCCAAGTGGGCGCTAACAACGCCCAAGTGCACGGCTAACAATCCAGCTTCCTCCGCAGGCCCGGCAATCCAGCCAACGCCCAAGTGTACTGCCAAGAAGGAAGAGGATCCTACGAATAAAGAAGATCCTGAAGAGGAGCAGCTTTTCATGTCGGAGGATGATGCAGAGGATGATGCAGCTGACAGAATGCCCCGTGGTTAGGGACGTCCTTAGTCTAGGATGATTGGAATTTTTTTAAGGTGATCACTGATCATGCAATATCCGTCCTGATGGACTAGCAGATCATCCTTGAGTCTAGGATGATGGACCAGGATAAATGAATCATGAAAACAAAGCATCAAAATTGATTCCCTGTTTCCGGCGACCGTCCCAGCAGGTCCCCAGTGTCATCATAGCGTCATCCCAATCCTGAGGCCTGGACATGGTACGAAATCGCACCAAAATCCCAAACCCACCATCGCACAATCATCTCAACAATACCCTGTAGCTGCAACCTTGGATCGCCTAACATATGTCGAGAATGTGTTCTTCGATATTTGGTTCCATATGAATGATATGATATGGGCGGGGTTAGGAGGTGTGGAAGAGGTGCCGGAGCCGTGGGGTCATCCTATTCCAATCCTAGCATCATCCTGCCCGCTCAAAAAGTTTGCATCCTAGCATCATCCTAGATTAAGCGCCTCCAGGCGAAGAACAAGGAAGTGGTTGGCGCGGGCGTGCGCACAATTTCACACAACCTAGGATGAGTGCTTGGCGGCCCAGGCTGCTTAGCAGACTTGTAACTGGAGTTGTATGTGTGGTAGCTGGATTCATAAGTCAGCCAACTGCAATCATAAGTCAGCATATTGACTATACTGGAGTTATGAATCTGGACAGCCTTATACATTATAATTCAATTCAAATTATCCCGCTGTGTTACCATTGCAGTTAGCTGAATTATGAATCCAGTTACCGCACTTAAGACTACAGTTATAAGTCTGCTAGGCGGCCTGGGTCGCCAAGTGGACATGTGGTCATTCAACCTATTGCAATGAGGATGATGAGAAACTATTGCTTTGAAATTTTCGGAGACCAAAATGATTTGCACTTTATCATCCTAAGCACTAAGCACACCCCTGGTATTGCTGAGACTGCTGCCTCGCCATCGGAGACCGTTGCCTCGCCATCGGAGTCTCCACCGCGAACACAGCGCTCTCCAGTGCCTCCCTGGCGCCACAATGCCCATGACTCACAGAGGCAGGGGCCGTACTCAATGATCGAACCTCGACGCCAGAAATGGGACAACAGGCACGGAAGGTATGTAAATGCCTCGAGCGCACCTGCGTCACGCTCCAGGCGCACTGCTGAGCGCGCAGCCCTTCAATGGACAGGAATTGACCCATACCAGGCGGCTGACCAGCAAGAGTAGGATCACCCTCCAAAGGAGGTTGCGCTCACAATCAGTCAAAAGGTTGATGCCTCTGCTCATCAACCAGTGCTGAAGGGGAGCAGATATATTTGTAATACGCGCAGAAATAGTTTCGCATCCAATGACCCGTCTCTCCAACACTGGTTGCTGTCACCCTGTATACCTATGCCTTGATGCAGTAGACCTGAAACCTTTAAGTAGCAGCACTCTGCACATAGATAATCAATCTATCCATTTTTCACACAACATGTCTAACTACAGAGGTTTTGTCTATTGCAGGAGGTGTGGCTCTCGCAAGGGTGCCTCATTTCGCACAGAGCCTGTTGATCTGTAAGTGTACTCGTCAACCGCAGGTGCGACCCACAATAGGCTAGGCGAAAGTGAGCTGAATCATGATTTTCAGCCTCCAGGATTAACTGGGTGGCCGGAAGACTCTCAACCACTAGACGCGCGATCTATGCAGTCAGCTGGGGACAGCCTTGTCCTATGCAGTAAGACACCATCTTGCTATAACTTCTCTGAGCCACCTGACTACAGCTTAAACAAACATGATTAAAGGCATTTGGTGTCTTACAAACTATCTCAATTCATATGATCCATATCATATTATATGGATACTCAGGCTCTAGGGAACCAGATGTACTCAAGGCGAAGTTGACTAGTCATGAGATGTAAATGTACCAATAATAAGTTTAATAGCTATAACTTCCAGTCGCATAGCCCTGAGGTCATTTGGATATATTCTAATTCTCCTGCACTAGCACGCGGCCACAGTTCGGACTGGGTCGCGCTGCATGTGGTTTAGTCGAGTGGACTCAGCGACGATACAGAAATTGCAAAAATTATGCTTGTGGTCTTCGCGTTGTACTTGTACTCTGTGTGCAGCAGCTTCCCGTGGGCTGAAATAGTGCCCAGCTTCCCATGGGCTGAAATAGTGCCCAAGACAGGTCGACGAGCCAGGGCTGAGATAGCGCCCATGCTTGTTGTGACCAGCTTTGGAAGCTTACCAATTTCTTTAGTTCAGCAGCATTGCAGCTCAAGCTTCTATCTGTCGTGGCTGATCTGCAGCTGTGCGAGCTTCTAGCTCTGCCGCCGAGACACCGGTAGAAGAAGAAGAAGAGGAGCTGTGCAGCTGTGTGATGGCGTGGCTGAACAAGGTCTCTCTGACAGGCTCCTCCTTGGGCCCTGCTCGCTCCTTGAAGCGACGTCACACCCCAATGAACGACGTGGCGTCTTTGAGCGCCAATGATTTTCACGATGGCACCTTCTTGCAGAAGTGGTGCCAGCGATGTGTCAATATTGGCATCCAGCATCTTGGTCGCCCTACATGGAGTGTCAAGCAGCGAGTTGCATCTCTCTGCACCGGATCCCATGCCGATGCATGCATTCTCGAGGCGGTGGAGAAAGCCTTCAAGGAAGAAGACGTGCATGGCGTGCAATTCGAGATGGGCTTCACAGTTGAGATGGTGGCAGAAAAGACCCAGTTCATTGCCAAGCTCCAACAATGCCTTGCGAACGATTCGCTTTTCCCTAAAGGCCAGGCGTGCAATTTCACAGCTCTCCAGGCCTGCTTACTGGCACAAATAATGGTAACCCCATGGGCCGTGGCCCATGGTTTTCAAGGCTCCTGGGTAGTAGCACCATTACTCCATTAGGACCATTACTATCATTAGTCTATATCAGATCGATGTTGATCACAAGAATGTCCTGTAGGTCATAATTAATAAATCAATAACCAATAATAAATCATGTTAAAAATGTTTGTCTATGTCAATTTGTGTAGTTGGTTATTCTGACCGTATTCAGATGGAACTGATACAATGATACGGATCTAGCAACTTCACTTAAGGACATTGCGAAGCCATGTCGCCAGTGCAGCACCCACAAAGGTAGTTGTCCTCTTCCTGACATCACTGCTGCAATTGGCGGCATATCGTGCAAGGACTTCGCTAAGAACCGCACCACTGGTGCCAAATGCGAGACAGATACAATATACCTGAGCGCAGCATCACCTGGCAGAAGTGCAGACTGTATGCATGGATTCACTGAGCTATTGGAGACCAACCCACCTGATTGGTTTCTACTTGAGAACAGCGATGAGCTGGCCAATAACCCGCAGCACATAGAATCCTTGAACCTCTTCTGTGCCGACATCGGCAGTCGTAGCTACGACCTGCGTGTCTTCACAGCTGATGCCGACGACTTCCTGCTCCCCGAGAAAAGGAGGCGCACTTACATTGTTGGGATCCAGCGCCCTTTGAAGTTCTGGAAAGTGAGCAATTACACGTTGTTCTTCGACAACATCCAGAAGCTGATCAAGGCCTTCATGCTGCCGCCTTTGCATTTGGCTGACGTTCTGTACCCGGCCAACCATTCCAGTTTGCAAGCAGAGCTGGAAGCGAGGCAAGCCAGGCTTCGAACATCTGCTGACACGCTCAACTCCAACATGCTCCTCGAACAGAGGCAGGCATGGGGTGCCTTTGGCTTGCGAAGCCTTCCTGGCCTGACTCGAGTTCCGCAGTGTGATATGGAATCACCTTGGTCAGGCTTTTGCCTCGTCTAGGATGATTGGGATGATCATCCCAGTGGAGCCCCAAGTCATGCTAAAAAATTATGAATCTTAAGATGATTGGGGGGGAGGCCGGAACAAAACGAAAAAAAAACGGATTGTGGCGGCACCGGCTCTATCATCCTAACAGTCATCCTAAGAGCACCGGGCTGGCATTATGAAACCATCCTAGCGTCATCCTAATGCGACTGCTCAGCAGCTGCACTTTTTTTGCTCCCATCACTGACTTCTTGCGGATCGTTGCTTTGCCATCATCCTAACACCACCCTATTGCCAAGAGCATACGGTCCCAACAAAAAAAAATTGGAGGAGGCTGGCACAGCCGGATCTGAGGACTAGGATGATCGATTTTTTTAGGATGATCATCCTAAAGACCGGGCTATGTGCCTATGTCCAGGGCTCCACTAGGATGCTAAATTGATAATCCTAGTGCCCCAGCAGCACTAGGATGATCATCTTAGCGCACGAGGCAAAAGCCTGACCTTGGTTCAAAACGATGACGTTGAGGAAGAAATCGTCATGGGAAATTCTGCAGCACCGAGCGAAGGCAAGGATCAATGCCGAAGAAAAGAAATTCGACCTCTTGCGATTTGATTCCCCTGCGGTAGAGGATGCAAAGGCTAACGGTAAACATGGATAGCATAAAAAGACATTGAGGAACTGTGTCGATCCAGGCTGGTGTCGGAGTTGCTGGTAAATCACCCAGCCATGTTCTACATTGAGCGTCATCTTGGGATTCTCGTTTGCCCAAGATGGTTCTCGACGTGAGCATGACTGCGCGATTTTCTCATGCAACTCAGGCTTCAGACGTCTCCGCAGTCAGCTCGATATGTTGCATCATATGCATAATTCTGCTGAATGTGTCAGCTTAGTGTTGGAACGAATGCTCTGTGCTTGAGAGCACGCAGCCATGAATGCCATCCACCTAAGGCTGCTGTCGCAAAGGCGCATGCTTCCCGCGCACTTGCTGACTTGAACCCATCGCTGGGCATGATGTCTGGGGGCATGGTGAGCAACAACAACTCGCTTGTAGCGTGCACCATTCTGCCATCCGCCGACATGTACCTGAGCCTTCCAGCAGGCAGCTGGCACGGAAGCTGGGGCTGGTGCGATCTCCTTGCGTTCTGTGTTACAGTGATATTAGAAATGAAGGCTGAGCCGCTTGGACAGCGGACCGCGGGTAGTTATGGGCCACGCCAGTTCATGTCCAGAGCGAATTTGAAGCTCTAGCCTCTTCTAGTCTAGTCTAGGCCCTAGACACTTAGAGTCTGTTTGTGAGGTGTCGTTGCGAACTCAGTTCAAGCTGGAGTTCTAGAGCCGCCCAAGGACGCAGCGATACAGCCATCCACCGCTCCATCATTGGTGAGGAGGCAATGATGCTCAACGGGTTTCCAACCATGGATGCCCGCCTGAGGCCCATATTCGCTGATGTCCACAATCACACCTTGCAGAACTTTGCCGGTAATGGCTTCCCCTCAACAATCATCGCCGCCTTCATCATCGCCATCCAGTTTTGCTGCCAGGACTCGAATGAGGGGGATGGTGTTCAATTTTATGGTGATTAGTTATTACGTAAGGCCCGGCAAGGGAACATGTTTTCCTTACCAAATAATTAACCACCATGGAATTCATCATCATCATCCCCCTTCATCTGAAGGAGGGCACCGTGCTGGTGGATGGGGCACGTTCTGCAGGAGAAGATGAGTGCGAGGCAGCAGTACAATTGCTGAAGCGGGCAAGGCGATCCGCCGATGCATAGACTAGGCAGCACAGGCAGCATAGTCTAAGCTAGAAAGAAAATGCATGCAGCAGCTGCATGCTACGTGCACTCGTGGTTCTGTAATCCTTCCATGGGGGCTGGAATAGTGCCCCTGCCCGAGCTGACATGGGGGCTGAAATCGTGCCCTGCTCAAGATAACGCTTCAGCAGGCTTCGCGCTTCAATAGCTCCAGCCCCAAACGTTTCAGGGCTGAGGCGATGCCCAGCGATCCAAGGCTGGAGCAGTGCCCCAGCACTGGGAAAATGCCCCTGCCGTGAGGCATTGCTCCAGACCTGGAGCGCTTGGCATTGTCTCAGCCCTGGATCGAAATGCACGTTGCATATTTTTAGCCTTGAGGCATTGTTTCAGCCCTGGGTCGCTGGGCAGGGGTATTGTTTCAGCCCTGGGGCATTGTTTCAGCCCTGGGGCATTACTCCATCTTTGGATCGTAATGCATGTTGCATGTTTTTAGCCTTGAGGCATTGTTTCAGCCCTGGGTCGCTGGGCAGGGGTATTGTTTCAGCCCTGGAATGTTGTTTCAGCCCCTGGGCATTGTTTCAGCCCTGGGGCATTAGTTTACTCCATCTAAGGACCATCTTTGGATCGTCGGGCATTGTTCCAGCCCTGGATTGCTTCGCAAAACCCAGGGGCCATGGCCCATGGCCCCATGTCAGCCCACCACCTCTTTTTCCCGTTCCTCTGACATGGGGTATTTAAATGATTGCCATTGATTGGATTACCCAGAAGACCGGTGGTGACCCCTTTTAGGATTGATTTCGCTGTGCCCGTGTGTTTTAGCGATTTAGGCACGTCCCTGTGCCCCTGCGGCCTGCTGCGTCCCCACGAGGGGAACGGATGACAGCTTTCTGTGAAATTTAAATCCCTGACCGTCCTGCAGACGGGGCGTTGCAGCTCCGGGGATGGTCTGCAGGACTCGGCAAGTCCGCAGGACTCGAATATATGTATAGGCTATAATATAGCCTACCGGTTCTAAAGTTAGCCCAGGTTCTAAAGTTCCCCAGGATCTAGAGTTAACCCAGGATATATATATATATATATATTACCGATGAAGCCACCCAAAATCTTCTTTCGTTTAGTAGTGTTTTACTAACTTATGATTGGGTGTGTGTGGAACATTTTGGCCCAAGTGCTTTCAGCTTTGCGCTTATTACAATTTCTGATTCGTCGCTCACATCCAACAGTGCCAA
>Ga0115007_10001210_pt1 | contig 16756 bp, 22 predicted proteins | sample ArcOceMetagenome_2_FD_87166 | JGI IMG/M metagenome (GOLD analysis project Ga0115007, IMG submission 87166) | Marine eukaryotic phytoplankton communities from Arctic Ocean - Arctic Ocean ARC135M Metagenome | ecosystem: Environmental > Aquatic > Marine > Oceanic | place: Arctic Ocean | collected... | reverse complement strand
GCCTTTTATTTAGCATATAAATTTATCTTCCTGTGGAACCAATACCTCCGGCACCTCTTTCGGTTTCCTGTAAATTATTTGTAAGTTCTACGCTAAAATCGTAGTCTAATCCAGGCATACATATCTGAGTAATTCGGTCTCCTTTACGAATTGTTACTGGATTATTGGTAGTATTTAAAAAAGCAGCCATAAGATTTCCTCTATATCCACAATCAATAATACCTACAGAATTTACAAGCATAATTCCATGTTTACTTACACTTGAACGCGCATACATATAATAAGGACTAGGTGTTTCATTTGTAATATTTTCCATTGATGGACTTGTTGAAACCTTGGTAACGGAGCATTTTACCATCATATTAATAAGTGTGATTTTTCCAGGAGGGATAGTAATGTCCTCGGGAACAAATAGATCAAAACCTGAATCAGGATGTTGAGATGTAAATCTTGAATTGGTTAATTTTTTAATTTTTAAGTTATATGATGCTTTAATTTCATCATCTACATTATTATCTAAACAAATTTTTACACGGTAATTAGGTGAGGGAAGAAGAAGTTGAGAACTCATATAACAGATATTACACGGTTATTTTTAAACTTGTTTAAAATGTATATATTAAGAAATTATTATGAAAATTGACTATTATATATTGTAATAATTAATGTTATAAAATATGTCAACAACAACTTGTAACCCCGATTGCCAAATCTGCTGTGAGCAGTTTAACAAATCAAGTCGTTCTAAGACGGAATGTAATAAATGTAATTTAGAAAGTTGCAAAAAATGTATTCGTAAATATTTAATGGAACAATTAACAGATGCTCATTGTATGGGGTGTAAACAAAGATGGTCTAGAGAAGAAATAATGAAATCAATTGGTAAATGTTATTATAATAAAGAATATAAGAATCATAGAAAAGATTTCATGTATGAGACAGAAAAATCACGATTTCCAGAAACAATGCCTTTTGTTCAGATAAGAATGGGTCAAAAAATAATTCAAGAAGATATTCACAAGATTGAACGCGAACGTGAAACATTAATAGAGAAAATTCGCGAACTTGAATTTAAAAAGAAGAAGAAACAGGGTGAATTGGCGACAAGTTATCAAAATGGGAATGAAACAAAAGAAAGGAAAGTATTTATTAAGAAGTGTCCAGTGGATGAATGTAAAGGTTTCTTATCATCATCTTGGAAATGTGGTATTTGTTCTACATGGGTATGCCCGGATTGTTTTGAAATTAAAGGTACTGTTTGTGACGAGATTACAAAACACCAATTAGATGAACAACATACTTGCGATCAAAATAGTTTAGAATCGGCAAAGTTGATTAAAGCGGAAACAAAAGGTTGTCCTTGTTGTGGTGTTCCAATCTTTAAGATATCTGGTTGTGACCAAATGTGGTGTATATGTTGTAAAATAGCATTTTCTTGGAAAACAGGATTGAGAGTTAATGGTGTTATTCATAATCCACACTTTTATGAATTTCAGCGCCAAGGCGGTGGTGCGGTAATAAATGCTCCAAATGCACAGATTTGTGGTGGAATTCCTGGTCAAAGAAGTTGGAATGATAGAATGAAAGCAATATTTGGTGAAAATACTCATATGGGAACTTATACTAGAATTAGAGGTTTTGGTGAAAATAGACGTGAGATATGTGGGGAATTGGAACAGCATAAAAAAAAAACATTTGAGTGTTTATTAAATATATATCAATTCTCAGACAAATTTAAATCGAGAAATTATAGGTGGTGGGAAACACGCGATAGCAAGGACAGTTATACGGATATTTTAGATAATTATAAAAACGGAACACCAAGTAAACAAATTAATTTAAGTAGTTTCTTTATATTAATGACTAACTTTCATAGAGGAGCAAATCATTTTATGGATACAGAATTGGGTGAATTACGTAGGGTATTAAATATCAATAGAGATAATCAAGATTTGCGTGTAAAATTCCTTATGGAAGAAATCGATGAAGACGATTTTAAGATGACATTAATGAGACGAGATAAACAAAATGATAAAAAAAGACATATTTTGGATGTATTTGAATTAATGGGAGCAGTTTATACGGAAGTATCTATAGCTATTTATAATATTATGAGCACTTTTGCTAGAGAAATAGGACCTAGGCCAAGATATCCTTATGCTGAACGTAATGAAACATCACAAAGGCGGTCGAACGATAATTATAAAAATTATTTTACAACGTTTATGACCGACCAAACACGAATGGATGGTTTATTTAAAATGTTTTCAGATATTTCGAATGAATTTGACAAATTTGAAAGAGTGAGAACATATTGTAATAAACAATTATGTAAGATAGGTAAATCATATAACAATGGAGTAACTGTTATTGATAGCACGTTTGATACACCAAAAATAAATATTGGTGAAATTAATATTGATATGAAAAAACATGAAAATATTCAAGGAAAGTTTTATCCGTTAATGAAAAACAATCAATTAGTTTTAAAGGACAATGGTTATAGGCTAAAATATATTTGAGAAGAAATCTAAAACAATATTTAACAATAGAAAATTTTTTTTAATACCTGTGCAAATATGTCCTTTTTTTATTTTAAAACAAATTTTACACTTTTTTTCTATAGGTACAAAATGAACTCTTTTTCCGGGACAAACATGGTTTTTTTTTATTTTTCCACAAATTTTACATCTATAAACTCTTTTTTGAATAGGTCTATTATAGTATTCTACTTGTGCTATTCTATCGTTTGTTAAAATAGTGCACCCATTTCCTCTTTTAAAATGATGTGCTCCTCTAAATAGGACATTTTCTAAAAATAATATCATATCTGTATATTTTTCTAATAATTTTTCTCTTGTAATATGATTTTTTCCCTTATATACAAATTTATTATATACTTCTTCGTCGTATATTCTACTTCTATTAGAGGGTATTGTAACATTTTTAATAAGTCCAATTCCCATAATTTTATTTTTATCATTATTCATTTCCATAACAAATATATATGATCCTTTATTAATATTATTAGTAATTTTTGTATCTAATCCATAGATACAACCCTTATGATTTTTTCTATCTTTCCATTCAAGGTTTTCTTGATATGTTTTATTTGTAAACCTGACGGTTCCTATATGGAAAGGTTTATCCTTATACATTGGTTGTATAAGGATACTATTAATCGATATTTAAATCAATTTTTAATTTTATTTGATAATTCAAATAACTTAGTGCTTATGTTAGATTGGGTACTATCTTTTAATAATTCTAATTCGTATGGGTTTTTGGTATATAAATCTAATATTTTTTCTCTAAATCCAACATATTCAATATAATAATTATTAGCTATATTTTGGAGTTGTTTGTTTTTTTTTTCCAAATCCTTGGGAAATTTTCCCAAAGCTCTATATGACTTAGCATATTCTTTGGTTTTATTTAAATGCATAAGTAATATAAGTAAGGATGGTAAATATTTAATGTCTTTATTTTCAAGCATCGCTTTTAGATGTCTAGCATTACAACTAAGAAAAGACCCATAAACTACTTCAAATTTGGCTTTAACACGTTTCATTTGCTTGGTTTCTTTTATTTTCAATCTTCTTATTGCTGTATTATCTAATGCTGCTCTAAGTAATATTGCTGTATTATGGTCATTGTTTTTCATTGCGTGTTCAGCTAATGTATAATAAAACATTAAATTCTTTGAAATTTTGCGTTTTTTATTAAGTTTTCCATCAGTTACTAAAATTAAGTATACGAGATTAACTATCGCATTATTAAAAAAAGTAGGTATATTTTTTATGGATTTATTATCTAAAAACGCGTAAAGACTACGGGTTCCATCTCTAAAAGTTACTTTTGATTTTTCCAATTCAATATCAAACTTAGTCGTAAAGAGTTTAAAAAAAAGACCACGAATACAACTTTTACTAAGTTTTTGTGTTTCTTGTATTATTTCTTCTTCATCTTGCAAACATAAGTTAAATAAAGTTATACCATCATTACTTAAATTTCTTGATTTTTTTGTTCTTCTTAGAGCCATGTATATAAAAAATTTAAATAAATTTCCTTTATGTATTAATCCGGTGTAATATTTAACTGGTGATATAGTCTATAACCTGGGGTAATATAATTGGTTTTATAATCAATTGCTTTGCACTTATTAATTTGTCCATAATCATCTACATATACAATTTTCTTAATTCCTATTTTTTTTATTACAGAAGAACAGTTAGAACATGGTTGTGAATGTGCAGGACAAGTGGGGGTAGAATGTCTATGTCTTGCGATATAAATTGTTAGTTTTCTCATTTTTCTTTTGAATTTCTTGTTTCTAAAAATCAAGGACCCGTTTAATTTATTTTTGAAGTAATATGGAAAGAGCTTGTGTATACACGCTACTTCAGCATGACCTGAACATTTAATATGGTCTCCATATTTTGAACGATGATTATTAATATTAATTTCTAATACTTTACTACCGCGACAGATAGCTGCCGCAACTCGTGTATGTTGGGGTGATTTACTGGCGGCAGCCAACAACCTACTGATTATTTTTTGCTGTGTTATAGACATATTGAAGTTTATGAGTGTTAAGTATATTAACTGAATTTTTTATTTCAATTTTCTAAGATATTTTAATCGCATTTTCCTTTTTGTAAAAATAAATATTTATAAATATGTCGATTTTCAACATAATATAATGAAAGAAATAACATAATACCCGTATACGTTACATAATGAAAGAATGAATGTGTTTGTATCCATTTTAATTTATGCATTAATCCCTTTTTTGTGTATCCGTTATATAAAATTCTTTTTGTTATCCAAGAAATTGTTCCCAATATACTAAATCCACTTGAAATTATATATAATGTATCAAATTTTTTACTACTATAATGTGTCTCGCAATTGCTAGTGATAAATAATATATATATAACGTTGATAACTAATAAAATAATAAACAAAAATGGAGCAGTGTATAAATCTAATTTTCCAATACTTTTTAATATATGTGACTCAAGAAATAATGTGTAATGATAGAGCGAAGATAAACAAAAGGTTATGACCATATATATAAAAAACCCGCTCCAAATATATAAATATACTGACTTATCTTGAAAAGCTATATCTTTCCATTTATAAATATCTAAAACTATTAAAAAAATTATAATAATTGATGGGATAAGTAATATATTTGTCCAATATAAATTTTTATTTGTTAATTTAATAACTTCTTGTGTAATGGTCATTTATAATATAATATAATAAAATTATTTGTTTGGACATCCAATGCCTAATTGGGAATATTTTCTTTATTCCAAGCCTCAAACCCAATTTTAGCAATGCATTGCATTTGACGCATACAATAACCAAAGGTTGCGCCACTGTGGTCATTGTTCTCTAATTGGTTACTTATTTTATTAATATTTGGATGATCCCAAAACATATACCCTTCATCCTGGTTCGGGGATTCGTTTTTAAACCAATTCCAAAGTTTTAATCTTGTTGTAGTCTGAGCCATATCTAATAAATGTGGACGAAAATCCGTTCCATAGACTTTTACAAGACGCCATTCATTTGTGTTTTGGGGATAATCAAAACTCATTGTATAATAACAACTATTGCTATTATTATTTTATTTTCAATTTTCTATTCAAATTGTTTATAAACAATTCGTGTCTTTTTTTTAGTGCTTATTTTTCAGGAGGATGTTTATATATTTTATTCACAGTAGACTATATAATGAAAACAAAAAGAAGAAATAGAACCAAAAGGAATAAAACGCGTAAAAGTGGAGGGGGAAATAAATCAAGGAAGGTAAAGGAAATAGTAAAAATATTTCAACAATACCCTGATATATTTCCACGTGGTTATTTTAGATTCTTAACATCAACTTTAGATAAACATGAGAAGAATGGGACATTATTATATAAAAATGGTGTTGTATTAACATATACTAAATATAAGGTTTCGGTTAATAAATATAAGTATAAAATAAAACCAGGTGATATTAAGATTAATCAATTAGTGAATAAGAAACAAGGCAATGGAAAAGCAAAGAAGGTATTTTTAGCTTTCTTGAAGAAACATAAAAATACTAATTTAATATTAGAGGTTCGGGCAAATAACAGGAAGGCTATTAAATTTTATAGGAAGAATGGTTTCAAAAAGATAGATAAAACAAACTTTGGTAAAGATATGAAAGGTATAGTAATGTTACGTAAGAAAGATTAAAAAAATTCATATCGTTTTTTAGTATTTTGTTCAATATAATTTCTCTCCAAATCACTAATTTGAAAAAAATTATAAATGGATTGAAGAGAAATGATTTCAGGAAAGTTTGGTATATTGGATATATCAGGAATGAACTCAAATATATGGCGTTCTAGATATTTCATTCTGTATCTGGTTGACTCAAAAAGTTTCACAAAAAAATTATTGGAGAGAAATTTATATATTTTTAATAAAGCTTGTTTGTCTTTTTTTAAAATAACATAATTATCTCTATTAGAGATACCAAATAACCCATCCAGGTCAGGATATGGGAACCCATGCATTTTATGAGCTAATACAATTTTAGGAATACCACAATAACTACATGGTATATTGGAGAAATTAACAACTAATTGTGGTTTTAAATAGTTAAGCTTACAAGATTTTATATTAGGATATCCTGTTTTTCCATTTAAAATCGGACCAATTATAAGACCTTTATAACCGGGTCTCATGGATGTTTTAATAACTTTTATAGAACCGTACTTGGTAACATATGGTTTAAATTTATTTATTATACTTGCGTAACAAAGAGGTATACTACAATTACTATAATCAAATGGTATATATGTTTGATGTATGTTGTCCCAAAGAAGAGTTTTGTGTGTGGAAGGTTTATTTTGTAATAAAAACATACTGGTTGGTGTTTGAGCGTTTCCATGAAAAGCCTTATTCGTTTGGGTATTATCCAGTGTGATTATTTTAAGTATTTCATATTGTTTCATAAATTTATGAAAGAAGTAGTCATTTTTCATCCATATAGAAGGTGTAATAAATGCTAATAATCCATTAGGTTTAAGCAATGAAATCGAATGTTTAATGAAGGAACACCATGCATTTTTACCATCAAGATTTTTTTGTAGTTTTTTATTCGTAGGTGTCTTGCTTGAACCATTAATATTAAATGGTGGATTTCCAATAATACAATCAAACTTTTGATTTGTATCAAGGAAATTCTTAAATGAAACATTATTTTTCTCTCCAAATATTTCTATTAGAACTTTTTTATGTTGAAGATTAATTTCATTTATATAAATATTATTGGTTAATATGTGTTCATTTCTTGAACAACTATCAGGTATAATACTTGATAACCCATTATATAATCTTTTATATAAAACCATAGGGAAGTATCCTCTTCCTGAACATGGGTCTAACCAGGTAAGATTAGGGTTACTATAATAACTTGAAGGAATAAGGTCTAGTATTTTATGTATTAAAGTAAAATCAGTATGAACTTCGCCATATATGGCTTTATTATTATTAGATACATCAAAAACTTGTTTGAATGTATTTAATTCAAGAGATTGAATCGACATTAATAAATAGAAATAAATAATTTATAAGTATTTATACTAGTTTTTTATGGAATAATTTAACAATATAGTAATTTTGAAGATAAAGCAAAGCATCTTTTAAGAATAGTCCAATTTGAGATTTTTTTTGTTTATCTATTGAACCTAAATTAAAGATGGTATTTTTAACCTTTACAGCTTGTATATGAATATCATCAAATTTATAATTTTCCTTTAGATTAAATAAATCTTCTAATTCTTTCTTTGAATAATGTAGTACATTTAATTCAAGATTTAAGTCAGTCATATATTATATATCTTGATTTTTAAAATATTTATTAAGTGTTTCGATGGTCCAAAATTGTATAGCAACAGCAGGTCCAGTTTTAATATAGGTTGCGCCAAGTCCTCTGTAGAAGCCTGGAAAGCCTTCAGTTTTGAAAATCTTTCTACAACAATCAAGTATACCATTATATTTGGGAACAGATTTATCAAAACCCTGTAATTGTAGTCTTCTTCTAACAAGGTCAGTTGGATAAGTAAGAGTAATAGAAAAAATACCTGCGAACGCTCCTGAAAAGAGCTTACTATCAAATGGAGTATTTTCAATAATTCGATTAATATAATAATAAGAAGAATATTGAATACCACTAAATCCACCAAATCCATACATGCTCATTTTACATCCTTGATAAAGTTGTTTTGGTGGTATTTTTATTAAAGCATCCAATATTCCTTTATATTTGTTTTTGTTTGTTTGGAGAGATAAATATGTTCTTGTTGTTTCTAACGGATATGTAATTAACATACTTGTAACCCCTGCACAAGAACCACTAACAAAATTAAGAATATTTAAATTTTGAATATATTTTTCATTTAATTTTTTAGTTTTACGAAATATAGCATAATTAATGGAAAGTTGTGGAAATATTCTCACACAATTAGTTCCATTTCCTTTCCAAAAAAATCTAAGGCCTTCTTTTTTATACACATCTGAAAGCGTAGAGTTAGGTATAAATCTATTTTGTCTTTGTAATCTATTAAGTTCAATGGGTGCTACTATAGTTCTACTAACAATGCCCCCAATACCTCCAATAAATAGATCAATAATCATTTTATATTAATACATATATTGTCTTAATGCTTATTTATTTTTCCTAAATATTTTTGAAATCCAGGACTTAGCCATTGTTTATAACAATCATCGCAACAAAAACCGTAATGATTATTTTGCAAAATCGCCCTACTATTATAATCATTAATTGAATCTACAAAAGCAAAACACCCCGAACAAAACAAATTATCAATATATTCAAGTTTTTTAATTTGTTTACTTGATTTTTTATTACTACTTGGTTGTAGAGGGACATCCTCTGTTCTCCAAAAACATTCAAAATTAAACAGATTATAAAAATCCATAATATATAATTATAACTATTTAAATTTTAAATAATAATTATATGTAGATGATAACAGTAGAAGATGAAATGAGCAAATTTATCAAAAAGAATAGTTATGTAGTTATATTTCCTGATAAAAGAATAGAATTATATGGAAATTTAAGAAGTTTGGGAAAAGATATAAGCATAGATAGTAGTACAATTTCAAAAAAATTAAGTCGTGGAGAGAATTATTTTGTTCCAAAAGGAGGAGAATTTATATTTTATATAACCAAAATCGGATAATTACAATTATTAATATTTATAGGTGTTAGGCGAATAGTCTAACGGAATATCATTATTTAAAATTTCTATAACTTCTTGGTCTTCAAGTGAAAGTTCATGTCCATAAGAGTCATTACGTGGTATGGTGGACTTAGATAATGGTTTGTTTTTTTCATCCATAAGCATAATAGCCATTGCGGAATAATTATGAAGGTCTATTAATGTATCTCTAATGGATTCGGTACTAACAAGATTAACGCCATTATTTGTTACGTTGGAAAGTCTATTAATTTTATCACCCATTCTAACGATAACCCCAACTGGACCAAAATCCGCAAATGAATCACCATAGTCTTTATTTTTCTTTTCAAATAGCTTTGCGCCTTCTGACTGAACTGCTTTTAATTGTGATAATCTATCCATATAAATATATTTAAAGTAAATGTTTTAATATATTTATTTAATGTTTAATATTAGAGTCTTTCTTTAAAACAGCTAATAATACATGACTAGTTTCAATAATTTTGTTATATGCATTAGATGTGTTTTGTATTGTTGTATTCATTTTTTCTAAACTTTTATTTTTTTTAATAACAGAAACTTCTATCTTGGTCTGTTGTTCTTGGAGTGATGCTATTTTATCCTTTAATTGAATATTGATAGCTTCTTCTTTTTTAATTTTTTTTACCAATTTTTTTCGTTTAGATTTTAATGCGGAAAGATTATCAACAAATTCATTATTAAATCTATTTAATGATTCTTGTTGAGAATGTGAAGTATTATTTTTATCTTTATCAGACATATTATATATTATAAAGAGAAAACTTGAAATCCAAAAAAAATATAATTAACAAGTATAACATCTTTTCATACCTCTAAAAATCAATCCCTTTTTACGCGCTAAGTATCTGTTATAGCTACCGTGTTTAACATCAACGCCATTATCACGGCCAGGCATAGAATAAACTCTAGCTTTATTACCTCTTGCGTAACCAGTAATACCTAGAGGAACAGAACTATTTTGATCTCCTGGACCTCCTACATTAGTATAACTATTAATAGTTCCAGTTTGTATATTTTCACCTAAGGTGCTTTTATTAGGTTTATTATTTACCGTAGTTAAGGAACCTTTGGCTAAAATATACATAGAAGACGATTGTTTAATTCGTCTACTATTCAATAACCCACCATAAACAGTTTTTTGTGAATTAGTAGAAATAGGCATATAATTTGTAGAAGTAGAAGCAGGAAATGTATCACCAAATTGCGGGTAGGTCAGGTTGACCCAATCTCCCGGAAGACAGGGGCCCTTGGAACAAGGATTTCCGTTTATACACGAACCGAATAAATTACCACTCATTTATATATTTATAATATTATTAAAATACTTAATAAAATGATAAATAAATTGATTTAATAATTAGTAAATAATAATAAGTATCAAATGCATAATTGCAGTAATTGCGGATTAAGTGCGAAAACAAAGAAAAAAATAAAGGAACATGAAATGTTATGTAAATTAGAAATGAGAGATATATTAATAAAGGATGTTGTACCCACAGATAGACAAACATGGGCATTATTACAAAAAGTATTAAAACAAAATGAAATATTAATAAAGAAAGTAGAAGAGTTAGAACGTGTAGTGCATAAAGATATCAAGAAGATTAACATAACGGAATGGTTAAATAAAAATATAAAACCAACACATACTTATAGCGAATGGTTAACTAACCTTAATATTACTCAAAAGCACTTACACCAAATATTTGACGATACATGGGAAAATTTTATAGAAGAATTTCTAAAATTAGAATGTAAAAACAATAATTTACCAATAAAGTGTTTTAATCATAAGAAGAATTGTATTTATATTTATGATAAGAAGTGGAAAAAGTCAACAGAAAAAGACTTGGTAAAAATATTTAATAAATTTCAAAATAAAATATTGAAAGAGAGTATTAAATGGGAACAATGTCTAAGTCACGATCAAAAATTTGGTAGTGGTAGTATGAGTTTTCTAAGAAAAAACGATAAAATTTTAGTAAGTAACACAAAACTAAAAGAAAGATATCAAAAGGCAATAAAGTTAAATATTATAAAAAATATAAAACAAGATTTGGATAGTAATTTTAAGTATCAATTAACAATTTAAAGATTAAATAATTTCATATATTAAATGAAAAAACATGTAATATTTATTCGACACGGATATGCTTTACATAATAATCTTTTTAATATAATAGGTAAAGAAGCATATAGTGATTACATCGATACTCCTTTATTAAATAAAGGATATATGCAGGCATTTGAATTGAGAGACAATATGGATAAACTTCCTGAATTAGTATTAGTATCACCTTTGACGAGAACATTACAAACATCACAGACTATTTTTTCTAATGATGTTAATCAAATAGCATTGGATTGTTTGGTAGAATATCCACAGGGAGGTTTTGAAAATTGTAATAGAAGAAAACAAAAAAATATATTGGAGACAATATATACAAAAGTGGATTTTTCAGAGATAGTTCAAAATTTGTTATGGTCTACCGAAGAAGAGACAATTGGAGAATTAAATTGTCGTATAAGTAAATTATGGAAATATATTGGAACAAGAAAAGAAAAGTCAATAGCAGTAGTTAGCCATAGTTCTTATATAGGACAATTAAAAGACAAAATGATAGGAGACGAAAACCACGAGTTAAAACATTGTTATCCATATGAAATGTATGTAGAATATGATAATGAAAAAAATTTTATAAATGCGCATGAAGTTATAAATGATATTCCTGAAGAAATGTTTCTGGAGTAATTAGTCTAATATTGAGTTCTCTGGCTATCTCAGCCTTATCTGTATCTTCATCTAATGATTTGACCAATACAGCAAATGTTTTTTTACTAACACTGCTACCTAATTTAATATCATATTTATCGAGTTTTTCCTTGAAAGCTTCTTTTTCTTTCTTTCCAAATCCGGTCATAACAATTCTTTTTCCGGTAAGTTCATGTTGAATAATTTTTTTTACCTTATTAACTTGTGTTAACTTGTCTTGTCTATTAATAGAAGTTAAGAATTCTACAAATTTGGAAATATAAGGAACAAACATTTCTGCTGTTTTTGTTTTAAATCCTGAAAGTTTGGAAATTTTTTGAAGTTTAACTTCATTATTTTCATTATTAACAAGTATATCTGGATATTCTTTTAAAATAGTAACTAATCTTTTTTCACCTAACCCACGTGCGAATATATTAGAAGCACTTGCTAATTTACTAATAGACGCTTTAGCAAGTTGTTCCTTAATAGAATTATGAATTTTTGTAGCTGATTTTGTCTTAAAACCCTTAACAGTTTCTAGGTCTGTGATAGAAGCGTTTAAAATTTTAGGAATTGTATCAAATCCAGAATCCATAATTTTCTTTACGTTTCCCCTGCCTAATCCAGCAACATCTAACTTTTTAAAGAAGTCTTCAATAATTTTCATTTGAACTGTTTTATTTTGGGAGGCGTCAATCAAAACTAAATCTTTATGTGTAGCGTTCCATTCATAATTATAACTTTCGTGGGGCATTTTACCTTGACGTGCTGGTTTAATAACCTTTTGAACTTTTGGAATAACATCCCCACTTCTAATTATTTGAACAACCGCTCCAATTCCTATTTTATTTTTAAGAACAAATTCAGCATTATGAAGGGTAGCGAAACGAATTTCAGCTCCACCAAGTTCAACAGGTTGAATTTGTACTTTAGGTTTCAAATAACCATCTTTACTTGGTGACCAAATCACATCAACAACCTTTGATTCTGCTATTTGGTCCCCTAAAACCATTTTAAATGCAAATGAATGTTTGGGGTTTCCACTAATACGTGGATATTTTTTATTATCAGTAACAATAATACCATCAATATCATAGTCGTAATTATCACGCCAATCTTGTAAATATTCACTCAAATTTTCTTTATTTACCTTTTTTAATCCCTTGTTAATAACGGTTACACAATTAAGTGCTTTTAAAAGTTTAAACTGGTCACTTGGTTTAAGTTCAGGACTAACTATTTCATAAGCTACAAAATCAATATCAGCCCATCTTTCTGGTAAGCTTTCTTTAGCATTAGCAGTCCCGGCAATCATATTTCTTATATTTTTAAAACGATCACTCCAATTCATATCAAATACTTGTTTTTGCATAAGAAGTTCTCCTCTAATCTCCAAATTTGGTTTGTCTGGAAGATTTAGATATTTAATTGCGTGTGAAATATCTTGACCCTTTACACCATTACCTCTTGTAAAAAGTGTGGGTTTACCACCACTCGTGCTATAACCCGCGCTAACTCCGTCAACTTTAGCACTAATTACATATTTCCCCTTATATTTTTTGAGCCATGATTTAATATCTTTTTCACTTTTAATTTTATCCATAGACCACATTTCGAAGGGCAAGTCCATTTTATGCTTTTCAACGGCAACACTACACATTGTATGTCCTTCTGTAATTGCTTTATTGTTTGGATATTTTTCTTCAATATACTCTTTTAGTATATCATATTCTTCATCGCTTAATAGTGGTTTATTATTACAATAGTATAATTTATTAGATAATCTAATCATTTCACTTAATTGTTGTTCTGTAAGTTTTTCAATAAATGTTTGACCATATTTTTGAAAAGATTTAACATTATTTTTAGTGGAAACAGAACGTGTTGTTTTAATAGTAATTTTGTTTTTAGCATCTGGTTTATCTTCTAAAAGAACAATAGACGAGCCGTCAACTCTATCTTTTGGAGCTTTATAATCCATACCCAAAAAGTTAAATACATCAATTTCTTCAGGAAAATACTTTTCAAGTTTATTACCTTTCTTAACTTTATTTCCTACTTTTTCCATTTTGTATAAACCATGTTCGTTCATCGAATAACCCAAATCTAAAGCTCTTTTTCGCATTAGAGTATTAAATGTTTTATTACCAGTAAAATAGAGAAGCGCAAATGATAATTCCTTACGAGGTGTAAACATAAAATCAATACGTCTTGCTGGTTTTCGTCTCATTCTGGAAACACCAAGACTTTTAATGTTTCCGCGAGATAAAACTTCAATAAGAATTTTTTTTTCAATAAGTGCGTCTAGAAATCTATTGAAAACTTCTACATCATCATCGGGGTCACTAACGCAAATATCGATATCACCTGAATCTGTATTTCCTCGTCGAAATGAACCGACAATTTGAAATGTGCTGTTTTTATTTTTAATAGTATTGAAGATAGATTTTAGTTTTTTTTCATACTGAATAATTTCACTACGTGGAATACGTTTCAAAATATCTTCATAATGTTTAAGTCCAATCTTTTGTTTATCGTTTAGAAGTTCTCCTTGTTTTTCTCGCAACTCCTTAATAGTAGTTACTTTGTGTTTTTTAACAAGTTCTTCAGCCTTTTTAGAACCAATACCATATATTTCAGTAAATATTAACATGGGGTCATTTTTAGCATTTTCTAACACTTCAAGGGTTCCTGTATCTTTATATTCCTTGAATTTTTTAAGCATCGTAGACCCAATATTAGGTAAATCTTTAATATCATCAAGTTTATGAATTGGTTTTCCATATAATATAAGCGAGTCTTTTGCCTTGGAATAGGCACGAGCTCTAAAAGGGTTTCCTTTTTTCGTCATAAGACTTTCTAACTTTTCAAGTAAGGTTATAAATTGCGGTGAATAGTTCATCTTTGATGGTTTATGTTTTATATTTTTAACTACTTTTTCTAATTCAATTTTATTAAGCGGTAACTTGATTTTTTTTCTAAATTTTTTAATAGTATTTTTCCTCTTGGTTTTAGTATTTTTTATAGTTTTACCAAGATATGTATGTTGTGCCTTTTTCTTAACCATTGGTGTTTTTTTTTTAGTTCTGTTTTTTTTATAACAATAACCATATGTTTTCAGAGTTCCGCGTTTACTTACTGATGTAGCACATATAGAACCCTTATTGCTTTTATAGCAATTATTATGAGTTTTCCATTTATATTTAAAAGGAATAATACATTTACCAGGTTTTACTTTTTTATTAAATTCTAGTTTCCCTTTATCATTCCTAGCATTGCCATACATATTGTCTGTCATATACAATATGTATTTATTTTTCATTAAAATATTTATCTAAAAATACCTTATCAAATAATTTATCCAAATATTTATATTTCACTTCTTTTTCACTGTCTTGTTTAATTTTAGTAGCTGTTTTAATTGTAATATTTCTTGAAATAGAAGGTGTTGGTAAATTATCTAAAACAATATCCATTTTATAAATAATAAATATAATATTAATATAAGATGAATTCAATAAATAGCCAAGTCATTGAGAAATCGTCTAAAATAACGATAAATGATACATTAGTCGAAGACAAACAGTATATGGTTAGTTTTGATGGAAAAAATGCTAATGTTTTAATGCGTAATCGGAATGAAGGAATATATATAGGATTAGATGAAGAAGATTTAGATGGATTATTTAAAAACAGACATTTTGGAGAGAAAAATAAAAAACCATTAGAAAAAAAATTAGCAGATAGGTTAAAAAAAAAACATAGAACATTGAAAAAAAATACATCAGCTTCTTCTTCAATTAAAAAAAAATCAAGACGTAAGAAAAGAAAAATGAAAAAGATTAAAAAAAAGGGATTAATTAAAAAAAATAAGAAAAGAAAAACTAAAAAAAGGAGAAAAAAGAGAAATACAACAAAGAAAAATAGAAGTTATAGGGATATAATAACTCCAACAGATGATATTTTTGATTAATATTTTGAAAGAATTGCTTTCATTAAAATGGAATCTTGTTGAAATAAGTTTCCATTCCTCCGGTCTTTAATGTATTTTAAAGCAAATTCTTTTTCCATAAAATTTAAATATTTTTTTGAAGCATAAATTATTTGAAAAACAGTATTATCATAACTAACCGATTCTATATTAATCACCTTTAATTTTTTTACATATCGTATAAATTCACTTACAAGTTCCATATGTTCTTCAAAAATAAATGTTAAAACGCAATGATTTCTAATAATTTTCCTATTTTTTCCCATAAATTCATAATTTTTATAAAAATTCTCCAAACGACACATTTCTGCTTTTGTAAGCAACTTATTAATATTTTCGTTTAAATTTGTATTTTTAGATAAATTATACGAAAGCTCAATTAAATATGTCATATATGATGGCTAAAGATATTTATTTACATAAAATACATGAATAATGTACTTTTGTACTACAATGGTGTAAATAACATTTTCGAGACAATTTATTAATATAATTAACATAATTAGTTAAGTTTTATATAATAAAATTGGTTAATATATATATATATAATGTCTAACAGAACAGATTGGAAAAATTTGGGAAGGAAACAAGGAGGCAATATGAAAAATTTTAGAAATATGAAAGTAGATAAAATGATGTACAATGACGGAAAATGGAATACTGTATATAGCGATGATGATATAAAACGTTTAGCCTATTACAATATTGATCT
>Ga0115007_10001207_pt1 | contig 16760 bp, 11 predicted proteins | sample ArcOceMetagenome_2_FD_87166 | JGI IMG/M metagenome (GOLD analysis project Ga0115007, IMG submission 87166) | Marine eukaryotic phytoplankton communities from Arctic Ocean - Arctic Ocean ARC135M Metagenome | ecosystem: Environmental > Aquatic > Marine > Oceanic | place: Arctic Ocean | collected... | reverse complement strand
TTTTATTCTTCATGATCATCGTAATGTAACATATACATATCATCATTGCCACCCATATCATCGTCATCTGGGATATCATTCATATTATACGCATCCTCTTCTATCATTTGTCCTTCATGGTCTCGTTGATCTTGTTCTAACATTTCAATTTCTATATTTGCAGTTTGCGCTTGCCCCATCATCTCACGATCATTTATTTGTCGTTCCATTATTTCTAGCCTTTCTCTCTCTTCACGCTCTTCGTCGTATGTTTTAGCGACATATTGGGTTAATCCTTTTTGAAGACCCTTATTCCATCGTTCTAGGCGATGATTTTTAAACAAATTTTCGATTTTTCGTTCTTCTTTTGTCATCTCTCTTAAAGACGAGGTAATATTATGACGCTCTTTGTCCTTGGAACGGTTTATCTTTTCCTTTATCATGTTACTATTTAAATTTATTTTTTGCTTGTTATTTTTTTCTATTTCTAACATCGTTGTAATTACATTGGCAATATGATCCTGAATTCTTTTTTGCTCACCACGAACAACATCTACTTCTGTTATTTCTCCAGTGAGCTCTTCCTGATTTTCAACAGATGTAACAATAAATTCGTCTTCTTCGTCAGATGGTCTTCTTATGATCGTATTCATTAGATCCTTATCTTTTGACAATTTAATAACATTATCAACTGAAAACAAAAAGTAAAATTTAAATAACATAGACACTGTTTTATTGTCTAGTATGGATAATGTCTCACTTTTGTCGGGTAAAATAATGTTTGCATATAAATGGGTCAAATCTATAAGAATGTTAAAGTCCTTCATCTCGTTTTGATTTTGTATAAACAATGGAAACATTGTATTGTCTTCATAAAACTGTTTTAATGGTGTATAGTAATCTTTAACGAGATTCTTTACATCCATTACATGATTATCTGACAATTTCCAATGTTTTGGTATCTTAATATCGGAATAGTCTACATGATTCATGATTATTGTAGGTAAAACATAGATAAAATTGAAAATTGCGGTTTTTATGTATTGAATTGATTTATATAATGTTTCATCATCACTATTTGTAATGTAATCATTACCATTAACATTGAATATACTAATGTCATTCATAAAATCACTCAAATTTTCCTTTTTCTTCTTTGTTAAATCCGCATGTTTATGAATATAGTTATCTATATTATTCAACAACTCTTCGTTCTTATTATCTAAATAATTTCTAAACTTTCTTACATCATTATTGTCATCTACTGTGTCTATTTCGTAAGAATCCAATACACTACCAAATAAATTTAAGAATTCATCGTCTAATAGGCTATCGCTTTCTTTTAGATAAGAAATAAAATCCCTCAATTTATGAATATCAGATTGTTGACTATGTGATAGGTCCATTGGAACAATGTTCATCTTATTCACCACATCCAATAATTCATTAAAGGTTTCAAGGGAATATGTTTTCCCCTCTGTCTTTAGTCGTTCAATAATATTGCTTATATCGTCACCACTTTCAAAATCGTCCGGTTTGTTCAAGCAAACATTTACTAACTTATTAGGAATGGGTATATTACTATTAAAATTACAATACTCGATAAATGTTCTGTAAATAGTTTCTTCGGAAAATTCGTTGCTAAGCGTAGGGAATTTTATTTTTGTGTTCTTTGAATCTAATAATATAGCGGGTTGTGCCATATTTTCCATATCAAACATAATATTGTTTAAATATTCAACAATCGCATTATATTGTACAATACTTGGTTCTTTCTTAGAGAAATAATCAATTGTCTTATATTCACCGGTATTACAACAGGCATTTTGTAAATAAGGGACTTTATTGTTATTCATTAATAATAATTGTTCTTTATCAACAACTTCTTGTATAGACTGAATAATAGCCATTGAAAAATAAATCATTTTCGAATCAATCACACGAATTTGTTCAAATTGGTCTTTAGAACCTTTTTTTAAGTTGTCTATAAACTGTTCTCGGAATTCGGCCGATACATTTGATGGTGTTGAATTTGTAATCGGTTGAAGTGGAGGAAGAAAATTAATCCAATTCTTAATATCAAGTTCAATTGGAATATTATCACCTTGATTCTGTAACAAATAATTTTTTTTCTGGTCAATCAAAACTTGAACATCAGATTGCTTTAAAATAACAGAATCCAAACTATTTTTCATTAATTTTAAAATTTTGTCCTTGTTTTTGGGAATTGCCTTCCAAGGATATTGAGAGGTTTTTATACCCGATGCAACACATGCTATATATTCTAGGTTGGTTAAGTCTTCGTCACCGGTTAGTGGATAGCCTACAAAGGATCGTTTACATCCTGGATATGATTTCTTAGATTGTATAGATGGAATTGACACAACAATATATAATGCCAAATAAGATAATGTATATGCTAATAGAGTTGCATTGAAAACTTCCAAATAAGGTTTTGATTTTTTACCACCCTTTAACTTTAATTCTGCTTCACGCTCATAGACATCTTGACTATCCACAGTTTCATCTAATGCCAATAATACATGTTTAATAATTTCTTCGCGCTGGGAGTCCAATACAATTCCTAGATAATTAGTCATTGAAGTTATCACATTATTAATTATGCGACCTTTTGGGTTATTCATCAATTCACTTTTGGCATCTTTCGTAGTTATTTGAGATTGTAACATAAACGCACCAGCGTCTTCTTCCATAATCTCCCTTGACTGTAATTTTCTACCCGATTCTTCATATCCTTCGTCCGTATTTAATGTGATTTTAGAAATTTCCCATCCACTATGTTTGTCAAAAGTAATATTATCAATGTCTACACCTTGATTATTTTTGATCTGTTCCATGGTCTGTATAAAATCACCATTTTCAACAAATACAATTGCTAATTTCTGAATAAATGTAGGCAATATTTTGGTGTTTGTTTCATTACAATATAACCAATACATATCTTCACTGTTGCTCTCTAACGGAGACCGGGTATGATTATTAATAAATTTAACCAATTCATTATATTTAACGACTATGTCAGAATAACTCATAATAATATTCAATCGTTTTTTGTGAGGTGAAACAATAATTTCATTCTCTTCTACATCCATTGATGATTTAACATGTTTATTATTATACTTATAAAGCATAAATGCGTTAATGCGTCTCAATTTAACACATCTTTCTAGTTCTAATTTATATTGATTGGATATTTTCATTTTATACTGTTCAATATTTTCACTGTAATTAGAATCAAATTCATCATACATTTCTTTGATTAAATTATTCTTTATCATATCACTACCTAATGATTTATCAGCACATGTTTTATCGATTTTTATACACTTGTCTTGTATATTGCAAAACATTTTATTCGTACCAAAGAATGAATTTGTGGATATCGATTCATCACGCACCCAGTTATTGTTTTCACGCTTGTAATAGTAATATTGTACACTATCGATATTATCAAGTTCTAGAACAGCATATTGTCCATCTTGTACCTCACGCTTACCTTTAAGCATATGGGTCGATTCTAGACGGGCTTCGCTTTTTTTCAGACCAATATTTGTAATTAATTCATCCACTAAGAAGTTTTTAAAAGTGACATCATCCATTTGCGATTGCTCCATTTTATATTCATTCAATATATCATATACGGTGTTATCATATTTTTTATCAACATAAACTGGTATATCATTATCAGAATTAAGTTCTTCTAACGCAATATAACGTTTTGTTAACTCATACTGTTTACATTCATTCTCTTTTTGGTTTGTCTCAATCGTTTTATCATATTCTTCCTTCTTCTCGTCTAATAGATCGTCAAAATCAAATGGGGTAAATAAATCTAGGTTGATTACAGCCAATGATGTATTATATAATTTTGTATAATCTACATCAATCATTTTCTTTATTATTTCCGCAGAAGACAATACATTTGTTTCAGATAACTTTCCTGCATATGGATAAGAAGACTCGGAAAATCCATATGTTTTGAAAATAGTGTCACTATTATCTTGGCGACTTTTTAATAATTTATATAGAATTGCTTCGTAATAGAATGCATTATCGTTTTTACCGGATAGCTTATTGAATATCTCTCTACTCTCTGCGTACTGTTTCTTATATTCTAACACTTTTTGTTCAAGGAATTCAGTAATTTCCTCATATTGTTTAAAGGTAATGTCATCCAAATAAATCAAGAATGGTTGTAAATAATCCAGAATAGAAATAAATGTCAATTTCCCAGAGATATATTTTTTTATCATATTAAAGAGGTCTTTTGTTTTGGGTATAACAATATTCAAATATTTCTGAAACTTATCTGGATCGTCATTATCGTCGCTTAATATGTATTCGGTTTTATATTTCAGGTATTTATCATCGGTTTCATCGTAAATGTCTGCCTTACTGTTTATGTTATCAATGAATTTTGTATTAATGGATGTATTATTTCGAAATAATTGCCAATAATTTAAAAATTTCATATTGAGATTCGACTTGTCATAGATAGATGTGTTTGGTAAGTTAATTTGGGAAAACTGTACAACTGGCTCTGGTAATGTCATGATTGATTTAACTGACATTGTATCGTTTTTTGTCATAGGAATTATTTTGGTTTTCATGACCGAGCTAGTTAATTTAGTTGTTTGTAATTTCGAAAGACCCAGATTATATCTTGAAATTAAAAACCGTTTTTGTCTAACAGAATCTTTTTTTTCAATAGATGAATAGAATCTGCCTAGATTATCAATGACTGTATCTATATTTTGTGAAACGGTTTCAATCGCCAACGATGGTGAATTATAATTATTTTCGTATGGAGTTAGGTATGGTTGAAGTTTATTCATGTAGGTAGAATAATTATCACTAGACGATTTGTATAATTCACGAATATCATACTCATCTATTCGTGCCTGGGCCAAGGTAAGCGATATAACATCAGATGCTTGAGATTCTTGAGTGATATCCAAATCATACAATTTTTTTACATTTTGTGCAATTGGAAGAACCCAATGTAATTTGAAATTTAATTTTGAAATTTGTTCTACAAGAGGTTTATAATCAGACCCTTTGAATCGAGGTAAAATCGCGTTACCGTTTTGATCAAATTTGGAAAACCCTGCACGCAATTGCTTAAATCGCTCAATTGTAATATGTAGATTATTCATAACGGAACGTGTTCTTTCTGTATTGGGTATAGATGACAACATTTCATCTAATAAATCAGATGTTTGGGTTTCGATACTATATCGCTTTTGTTCTTCTGGAACTTCAACTACTTGTTTAAATATCTCATCTTCATCACCAAATTCGATTTGATCTGCGTCTAATAGAATGCCTTTCAATTGTGTTTTTAATTGGTCAATTGGTATTTGTACTGTTTCTGCTTGAGCAAACTCAATGGGTGGTTCGTAGATTTCACCTTCTTCGCGACCTGGCCAATCCAATGGCTCTTCTTTTCCTTCTCCGTAACCGTTATCCTGTATGCTGGATTTTACAGTATCATCGATATCTTTTGCCATAGCATCTTCAGGTGGAGGCATAATTACGATCTTGTCAATAGGTAAATCATCGGGAATACCTTTGTGTGCGAAGTCAATGTAAATAATATCTTTCTCTGGATAAGTAGTGATTTCAATCATATCTTCTTCCAAATTGGTTATTTCACCATTAATTGTCAAAGGCAAGCTTCCTCCAAAATAAATAGATACCCATGTACCAGGTAAGAAACCATTTTGTTGGGCATAGCTATTTGATGCAGCACGGCTTAATATTGTAATCGAAGTAATACTTTCATCTGATAAATTACCATCTGGTAATATTTGTAACCGGATGAATTCATCAGACCCTTCAGGGGATACTTTTATTTTGTTACTATCTATATATTGTATTAAAAATAATTTTTCATTTAATTCTGGATTTGTTGGTGCTTGTATTTGTATAATATCTCCTAATTGTAAATAAACATTAGATGAAGTCATTACTTTATATTTATAGTAGAAATTATTATGAAATACGAAAAAATTGATTTCTAAAAAACAATTAAAGGGAAATGTATATAGTAAGTAAGATGACATACAATTTGAAGAGCATAACCAAGATCGATAGTCTATTAACAGACGAATCTAATCGAAAGGAGATAGCAAAATCACTAAATTTGAAACACAATATTTGGAAACATAAGAATGGTTGCAGTTATAATATTTTAAAATACGACAAGGAATGGTTGTCTAAAGAGTTGGTGAAAACAACTGGACTGCTCCGATCATTAATTTATAAAAATGATGGAACAGTGGTTTGCTTCGCTCCTCCCAAGTCTTTACCAGTATTTGACTTGACGATAGATAAGGTTGAAGAAGAAACAAATAGTAGCGACCAACATAGTGACAGTAATGAAGAAGTAACATATATTGGTGAAGATTATATTGAAGGAACTATGATCAATACATTTTATGATGAAGAATCATGTAATTGGGAGATTGCGACAAGAAGTAGTGTAGGTGGAGATGCCTGTTTCTTTATGGAAAATGGCTTTAAGAAGGAAAATACATTTAAATATATGTTTGAGGAAACATGCGATAAAATTGGATTAGACCTAAATTTATTGAACAAGAAATATGTCTATAGTTTTGTTATTCAGCATCCTCGTAATAGAATTGTTAAAATTATTAATGAAATGCAATTGTATTTGGTGGAAGTCTATGAAATAGTTGATAACACTACGATTCATTGTATACAGTGTGATGAAAATGAAAAGGAAAATTTAGGTATTCCATCAACAATTCAGTTTCCTAACAGAATAGCTTTACATACGAATGAAGAGTTAGCCAATTGTATTCATACTATGGCATCATCAAATACATCTTACGATATAGTGGGCATAATGATAAAAAACAGTCTAGGTCAACGATATAAGGTGAGAAATCCGAATTATGAGCATGTTCGACGACTAAGAGGAAATCAGCCAAAATTACAGTTTCATTATATGTCTTTAAGAAAGACTGGACAAGTAGGTGAATATTTACGATATTATCAAGAACATACAGATGTCTTTCAGCAATTTAGAACTATAATTCACGATTATACAAATGAATTATTTATCAATTATATTAGGTGTTACATTAAGAAGGAAAAACCATTAACTGAATTCCCTGAAAAATTTAGAACACATATGTATACGCTACATCATGTGGTTTATTTGAAACAATTAAGACCTTATCAAAAATATGTGAATAAACCAGAAGTAATTCAATATTTTAATAATTTACCATCAGCTAAGCAAATGTTTATTGTTAATTATGATGTCAGAAAACAATTCAAAGAATCGCAAAAAAATGATTTACAAAAAGATGATTTACAAAAAGAAGAAGAAGAACAAAATGGGGAATAAGAATCTCACAATAAAAACAAATAAATGTAGATAAAAATACACTCAATACAAATAGACATTTTTAGTAAAACTTTTTACCGTGGATGTACTCGATTATCCGGCGTAAATATACTTCTAGCCATCATTATGGTGACAAATGAGAGAAATACGATAATTTCAGTTCCCATATTAACGGTTATATGTGATAATATGTTAAGTATTTAATTGTTTCTATAGTTGTAGTTGTTATCATATGACTTCAATTTTTATTTATGTAGAGTCACAAAGAAAAATATAAAAATAAACCTGTTTTTATATTTTTCATAATTTTTATAATTGATAATGATCTGTTAGTGAATATTTATTCTTTGAAATTATTGCGAATATTTGTAAATGTAGTAATAACATCTTGTGAAGCGTTAGTTAAATATTGAATAACCTCTGTTTTATCTGAATTGGCTTCAAATGCCATACGAATAATACCATTTGGAATGTGAGGATGAGGTACTTTAAATCCAACAAACGATAATTTTTTGGAACCCAAATAATAATTTTCATAAAGGAAATATACTAATGCGTTACCTAGTGTATAATCTTCATTATGAAGTGTAACAATATACTCGTTATTAATAGTAGTATTATCATTTTCCTTTATTTCAACCTTACCATCCTTTAACAATTGGTTAAAACTTGTACACTTATCAATCATAATATCACATGATTTTTTTACAATTTCAATATTAGAATATACACCAACTGATTCGATGATATAATCAAAACTATTAGGGATAGTAATGCGTTTTGCATCTAAAAGAAGCCAATCCTTTCTTTCAAACTCGATATCTTCTTCGCTCATACCAGATTTCGTTAATTCTTGTTTTTTTTCATTCCAAACATCATTTGCTTTTACCATGTCAGTAGTAGCCCCGTATGCAGCAGTGGATACCACATTATACATACCATCTTGCTTGGAAGTCCCCATATCAAGTGAGGCTGTAAACTTTAAATGTTCTCCATGTATGTTGTTGGACATTTTTGGACGAAGGCGTGTGATTACTATGAAGTCACCAGTAATCACATCAGGTGGAAATATTTCTTTAATAGCGGTTTCTGATAAATATTTATCAGTCGATACATTTTTCATTTTAAAATCGGCAGTAGTTAGCAATTCAATAACATCAGAATCGTTTTTTTTATCGACTTCTACAACATATTCTTCATATGGAAAGTCAGAATCTGTAATGTGAATTGGGATACACCCAATACGCTGTTTCAGAATTTCATTATTTAGGCGAGTTGTGTTAACTGTAATATCTACTTTACTTTCTGAATGAGGAAATGTACGGAATACAATAGTTGGAATATCTGATAAGATAATTCGTCTTAATGAATTAGCTAAACTATGATTTATATCACTCATTGTAAACAAGAGTGTATTGTTTTCTTCGGAATTAATTTTTACTACAGGTTCCATCATACTGATCTATATATGTATATAAATAACAAATATATTATTAAATCAATTTTTTAAATAATCTAAATAATCAATCGAATACTTTAAGAGAAGAGTTGTTCATAAAATACGTTTAAAACAATGTTTAAAAATTACAGGTAAATATAATGAGCAGCGTTTTGTATTATAGTAATTATTGTGATAAATGTAAAAATATCCTTCGAATGGTGGGAAATAGCGAAACAAAGGATGAAATTCATTTTGTATGTATTGACAAAAGATTTAGAGATGAAAAGAATGGCGCGACCTATGTTATTTTGGAAAATCAACAAAGAATTATATTACCACCACAAATACAAAAAGTTCCTGCTCTATTATTGCTTCGTGAAGGAAACAAAGTATTGTTTGGAAATGAGATTAATGAGAAGATTGGACCTAAAAATGAATTAAAAAATGCACAAGCCACTGGCTTTAACGGAGAACCATCCGCATTTGCTTTAGGAAATGACAATTCCAATGGATTTGGCGTTGCTAGTGATAATTATAGTTTTTGGGACCAAGACAGTGAGGAACTAATGGCCAAAGGAAATGGGGGCGCTAGACAAATGTACAATTATGCAGCAGTCAATCAATCAAGCAATATAGAAACTCCTCCGGATACGTGGCAACCAGATAAAGTAGAAGAAGGATCTTTAAAACAAATGGAAGATGAAAGAAATAAAGACTTACGCATGCAACAACAAAATAGACCATCTGGTGTGTAATAAACTATTTAAATGTAATGTATTTAAAAATATAATATTAATACAAACAATATGGACAAGACCACTATTTTAAAGGCATTTAATAGCCAATTTGAAGAATTTTTAGAAGATATTGAAGTAATTTTCCCAACAAATCGTGATATAAAAACCACGAAAACAGCATTACTTATGATGAGAAAGGCAAATCCTAAAATGTTGGTTTCAGTCTGGTATCGGTATGTCTGTTCTAAATATGAAATAGAAATAGAAAATGAAAATTTGGAATATTTTTTAACGAAGGATTATAATGAAGATTTGAAGATGGACCAAGGTGCTGCAAATAAAGTCCTAGAAGGGATTGATAAAATAAGAGTGCCTATGCGTGATTTGGATACAGAAAATAAGGCAAAGTGTATTCAATATCTTAAGAATTTAAACAAACTTTCAAAGATATATATAAATTAAAAAATAGTAGTTAGATTGATTTAAACAAATATCATTACATAATGATATAATAATGTCTAAATCAACCAGTGATGACACCGTTGAAATTCCTAGCGAATTTACAAAGATTGTATATGACTTGATCAACGATATATTGACTACATTTCCAGAATATGTAGACGGATTAGACGTCGACCTTTTTAATATCAAAGAAACTAAGGACGAAGAAAGCATAGCAAACATATATACTCATGTTAAACGCGTAATACCTGAGCGCTTTTTTGATATTTTATATAAAAATGAGGAGATATTTGGCGATGACAAGATAGACACGATGTTTTTGCCTGGTATTGATTTTAAAAATGTTTGGAAGTCAGATATTTCCGACGGTACAAAAGAAACAATTTGGAAGTATTTACAGCTTATGATGTTTACCATTATTGGTAAAGTCGATTCTCAAGATTCTTTTGGAGATGCTGCAAAGCTATTTGAGTCGATTAATGAGAATGAATTGAAGCAAAAATTAGAGGATACTTTAGGCAATTTACAAAATATGTTAGATAGTGACGATGGACCAATTGATGTATCTGGTGTAGACCAATTACCAAATTCGGAACAAGTACATGATCATATAAGTGGGCTACTAGATGGAAAATTAGGAAAGCTTGCTAAGGAGATAGCTGAAGAAACTGCTGCAGAACTGAATTTTGATGCTGAAGGAGCAACCTCTGTGAATGATGTATTTCAATCATTGTTTAAAAATCCTGGAAAGCTTATGAATCTGGTAAAGAATGTTGGTGGCAAGTTGGATGATAAGATTAAATCAGGTGAGATTAAAGAAAGTGAAATTATGGAAGAAGCAAGTGGTTTGTTAGGTAAAATGAAGGATGTTCCTGGTATGGGTGATATACAATCCATGATGAAAAAAATGGGTATGGGAGGTGGATCCGGAGGTATGGGAGGTCTAGATGCTTTAAGTGCATTGAGTAGCATGGGAGGCGGTATGGGTGGCGGTATGGGTGGCGGTATGGGTGGTCTAGATGCTTTAAGTGCGTTGGGTGGATTAGGTGGTCTTGCTGGATTAGGTGGAGGAAAAAATAACAAATTAGATTTAGGTGCTATGCAAAACGCAATGGAACAGAACATGAAAAGCCTTGAGAAAAGAGAAAAAATGAAACAACGAATAAATGAAAAGGCTGACAAGCGACGTATTGAATTACAAGCAGAGAATGAACGACTACAAAATATTCCACAGACCTTACCATTAACTGAGAAGGAATTAGAAGAGTTAGTATATTCCATTGAAGGCGAAACCGCAGAAAAATCAATCAGACCAACAACGGAATTGAAAAAAAATAAAAAGAAGAAGAAAGGGAAAAAATAAATAATTAAGAATATATATACATACATGACAATTTCACAAACAACTACTATTTGGATAAATGACCCAACAATTTTACTAAAAAAAAATCAATTAAATCAGGTATGGCCAAAAACATCCATGTCTAGAAATGAAAAAATCAATGCAATTACACGATTAGTAATCGTATTGTCAGTACTTGGGTTTTTAATAACACAATCGTTAAACTTTTTTGTTACTGGGGGCATAACTTTAGGTGTAATTCTAGTATTATATTATGCCAAAGATTTCAAGAAAGACGATAGTATAAATAAGAATAAAGGTACAAAGACACAAGAAGGATTTACAAACCCCAAGATATATCAAGCAATGAAAAACGAATTTACCAATCCTACTAGTAAAAACCCACTCATGAATGTGTTGTTACCCGAAATAGCAGATGACCCACATAGAAAAAGAGCAGCACCTGCTTATAATAGAGCAGTTGAGAAAAAGATAAATAAAGACACCGAAGATTTTGTTATGTCCAACTTTGATAATGATAAAAAGATTAAAAATAAGCTATTTTCTAGTTTAGGAGATAGTTTAGAATTCGAAGATTTTGGTCAATATAATTTTTACGCTACTGCAAATACAAGAGTACCCAACGATCAACATAGTTTTGCTGAATTTTGTTATGGAGGTATGACTTCTGGTAAGGAAGGTAACGATTTTGATTTAATTAAAAACAATCCACGAATTGGTTCCATTGCTGGTCAATAATAACAATGAACAAATTGTTTTTATACAAATGTTAATATTATTAACTTATAAGTTATAACTTCTTATAAAACAAAACAATAATTTTGATATTCGTAGAAAAAATATATTTTTAACTATATATAATATAAATGTCTGCATATACAAAAGATTTTACATTTGATCATTTATCACGCATAGGGGATGATAGCTGTGATATTAGTCAACGCAATGTCCAAAATGTTAGTCAATCTAGCTATTTACTTACTAATTTTTTCGCACAAGATTGTGGTATGAAGAGACCCATTGAATTCGCAACTAGCCAGCCCAATATTAACTTTAAGGGAGGATTTCAAGTTGGTGCTGGTGGGTGCAATATTGATACTAATTCTGAACTGTTGATTGGTACTATCAATACACACCCAAAGTGTAGAATTAGTTTATACGAACGACCATTCAAAACTGTACCATTTTTAGGAAGAGGTTCTTCTAACCCAGTTTTAGAATCTCATATTCAACAAGGTGATATGATTTCCAATAAAAAGAGCATTAATACAACAACCGAACAATCCTATATTCCTTACTTGAATTATCCACTTTTACCTTCCATTGAAAATTCAATTACCAATCCAGCAAATTTAGTTGAAGGTGTTGCATCTGAAGGGTGGATTCGTGGTGGTGTTCCTTCAAGAGAATTACAAAAAGATAAGGACTATAAATCGGGTCATTCTCAACACCAATATTAAATGAGTGCCATATCCATTTAGTTAAATACGCGGACTTTTCAATATATCATCAATAATTTACGGTAATACTATAAATTATTGCTCTAGTAAAAGCTTAAATATTGTACATGTATTCATAATATAAGAAATATTATGGATTCATTACAACTAGACATGATGTGTACATACAAATTGATGACGGAAGAAGGAGAAGATGAAATCGGTCTTAAACAAATGCTATATCAGATGCAATTATTACAAGCATTTGATATAACAGAATATAATGACGATATAATGAACAACAAAATAGCTACATTGTATCAGGAAATTAAGGATACATCTTTTGTCAAAACATTGATGCAAAACAATCCACACATAATTCATTTTGAAGATCCAGAGCTTATATTTAGGACGCTATTTTCGTATGATTATTTTGATTTATTTCATAAATGTCTCTATTATTATTCTAAAAATGAACCAATGGATAATGTGACCGAACTTTTATTAAACGAATTTAATACGAAGTAAAAATAATAATACATGTATCATAATAAAATAGTTATACTGTTTCAAAATAGTATAACTATTTTATTGTATAATTAAAAATCAAAATTAATATAATTATATATATTAATATGGCTTCTACAAGAAATAATAATATGCCAAGTGACTATTGTTTACAACAGAAAAGTTATAAAGATACACAAAAATATACTGGATATGAATATTCTCAAGCTGGGCGTGCATATAAGAATGCCATGCCTTGTATGGGAATCACTCCAAGCCATATGCCTCGCGAAGCATTTTCAACAAATTCAGTTGAAATTGAGTCTAGTTTATTTGGTATTAATTCAACAAATTTAGTAAATCCTGAAACTCCTATTGTTCCTAATTTGAAAATATTACCAGAAATCTCTTATTTTGATAGATTACCTACTTATATCCCTGAACCTTTAGTGGTAGAAAAGGCACAGCGCCCCTTCCCCATTCCCAAATAAGCATTTATGGATATGTCTATCTATATGTCTATATGTCTATATGTCTATATGTGATTACAGAAAAATGATGACATAATATCGATAATCATACAATATTATGATTTCAGATTATAATATTGTAGTAATATTTATATAATTTTTATAAACCAATTATATAAATGTCTGGAAATAATTTCACTTGCAGAGATAAATATTACAATTATGGCAGTTATTTGCGAAGTAGAGGATATGACAAAGAGATCTGTAGTTTAGTTACTGACATTGAAAATGGAAATATTCCGATTGGTCCAATTACGCCAGGTAGTTGTCCTAATCCTACGATAATTGAAGGTAATGTTACCATTACAACATGTGATGGTCTTTCTGATACTGGAATATTAAGAGTCAATGGTGGTACTATAGGCACTAGTACATCTGCTTCACCACTATCTGATGCTGAAAAGTATGGTCTTCAGGTAAAGAAAGGAGCTTATATCAGTGGACCAATTATTCAAACATCGGTTGATTGTAGTCACAACAATTATTTTTCAGCTGGTAATCATATATTTAACGATCCAAGTATGGGATGTCTTAGTACAAATGTCATAATTAACGGTGATTTTAGCGTGACAGGTGATGTTTCATACAATAAATTAACAGTATATGATTTAAGTGTAATTAATGTGTTAACCGTTGGAACAAGCACTACTTATATAGATACTAGTTCTGTAGTCACTACTGAATTAAGTGCAAATCAAATTGATGTGAATACACTTCAAGCAAGTGAAATTTCATGTACTGGTAATATTGATATAAGCAATAATTTACTAGTAGGAGGCAGTATAATCGGTACAAGTGGTGAATTAATTATTGCTGGTTTTACAGGAGATATTGATATTGGTGCTGGAACTCCATCATTCTACGATAAAAATGTAAATATAAAAGCTACGGATGTAAATTTTAATGTAGACAATGTAAATTTTTACGACGCAAGTGTAAACTTTACAAAAAATCCAATCGTCACAAATGATATAAGCGGGACACCTAGAACACTTGTTAATTTTGGAGAAACCATTACTATATTAGATGCTAGCGCTAATACGGGTGCAGTTGGTCAACAAGATATTTCATTTAACATTTCATATACAAATATTGACAATTCTTCAGCTATTTTTCAGGATAATAAGATAGATTTTTCCAATAATCAGGCATATTTTGAAAATAGTATATTAGAAGTTTCTTATAGCGTAAATGCATTGTTTTCTAACCAAGCTGATGCATTGAGTGTATCTTTTAAAGAAGCAGGTGGTTCGACCGAACTATTTTTAGATACCCGAACAATTAAAAATGGATTGGGAGCACGAACAATATGCTTTGGACCTCAAACATTTATATTTAAAGATGGATATCCTGACAACAATTACATTGAAAAACAATGGAGCTTAAATTATGATATATCTGGAGGCATTATGGCCACTATAGCAACAAAAAATGGACGATTATCCATTAAACAAAAAAGTTTAGTATAAGTTTAGTATCATTTATAACGCATTTATAACGCATTTATAACGCATTTATAACGCATTTATAACGCATTTATAACGCATTTATATAATTTCTTACTATAAATATAATTAAAATTAATTATTAAATATATTTATATACAAATTATATACACATGTCTTATTCAAATTACAAGAACTATAATCAATATAAAAATTGTTGTAAACCGATTGGTGAACAAGGAGCTCAGGGAGCCCAAGGACCAACTGGTTTAATGGGCCCGGTTGGACCGACTGGTGCACCGGGAGCAACCGGCACTGGTGCTACTGGAGCACAAGGAGCGACAGGAATGGGTACAACTGGAGCACAAGGTGCTCAAGGACCTGCTGGAGGTGGGGGTGGGGGTACAGGTATTACTGGTGCACAAGGAGATACAGGAGCACAGGGAGATACGGGAGCACAGGGAGATACGGGAGCACAGGGAGCAATCGGTGCTGGAGCACAAGGAGACACTGGAGCACAAGGAGACACTGGAGCACAAGGAGACACTGGAGCCCAGGGTACAGGAGCACAAGGAGACACAGGAGCACAAGGAATTTCTGGTCAAGATGGTAATTTTGGAGGGGCAACATTTGATTATACATTTGATATTTCAACAAACCCAATTGATCCGTCTGGTGGCTATTTACGATTAAATGACATATCACAGAATCTATCAACCAATTTATACATTGATAGTCTGGATGTTTGTGGTAATTCTATTAATTCTTTTATGACTTCGATTGATAGTGTTTCATCTACTATTAAAGGTTATATAAGACTAACGAAAAAATTTGATAGTTCGCAATTTATATTATTTCAAATAAGCGATTTATCAAATAATACTGGATGGTGGACATTAGAAATAGTCACTCAAGGATTTTCTTCGCCGAATCCTATATTTAGTAACGATGAAGACATATTGGCTAGTTTTGTAACTTCTGGTAACAAGGGTGATAAAGGAGATACAGGTGCGATAGGAGCACAAGGCGATACAGGTGCAATCGGAGCACAAGGTGATACAGGAGCACAAGGTGACACTGGAGCACAAGGAGATACGGGAGCACAGGGAGATACGGGAGCACAGGGAGATACGGGAGCACAAGGAGATACGGGAGCACAAGGAGATACGGGAGCCCAAGGAGATACAGGAGCCCAAGGCGATACGGGAGCCCAAGGAGATACAGGAGCACAGGGAGATACAGGAGCACAAGGCGATACTGGAGCACAAGGAGATACGGGAGCACAAGGAGATACTGGAGAAGTAGGAGCACAGGGAGATACGGGAGCACAAGGAGATACGGGAACACAAGGAGATACAGGAGCAGTAGGTGCACAAGGGGATACTGGAGCACAAGGTGACACTGGAGCACAAGGAGATACGGGAGCACAGGGAGATACGGGAGCACAGGGAGATACGG
>Ga0115007_10001206_pt1 | contig 16767 bp, 10 predicted proteins | sample ArcOceMetagenome_2_FD_87166 | JGI IMG/M metagenome (GOLD analysis project Ga0115007, IMG submission 87166) | Marine eukaryotic phytoplankton communities from Arctic Ocean - Arctic Ocean ARC135M Metagenome | ecosystem: Environmental > Aquatic > Marine > Oceanic | place: Arctic Ocean | collected... | reverse complement strand
GCGACTTTGCGCGGGTACGTCACGCGCAGAAGCGTTGTTGTCCAGGAACCCGCGCTGGTGCGTGGGTATGGCGTGAACGGAGCTTCTGGCGACGGCGTGGTCACGGCCGGAGGGGGGTCACACTCAAATGGACAAGGGGTTAGTAACTTCGGAAATAACTCCGCGTGGTTCGCCGCGTACCAAACGCGACGGGCGGGACGCGAATCGGCCGAACCGTGTTTTGAAAACAACCCCGAGAACGTCCCGACCGTTACCGATTTGGTGCGAAAAATCGAAACCAACCACCGCGACGACCGCGCCGACGGGCGCAGGAACGACCTCACCGGATTAGGCGTGGTGGAGGGGTACGCCTGGAGAAACGTGTTGGTGTCCTACGCGCGTCTGCACTGGGGGGACCAGCCAACCGTCGCGGCGCACTTCGTAGAGACGTGCAGGGCCGTGCCGCACGCCGCCGCCGACGCGGCGGTGCGGGCGGCGGCGGCGGCGGTCGCCGCGGCGCCCCCCCAAGTGGTGACGCCAGGGGGGTACGGCAGCGCGCCGTCGCTGCCGCAGCTACAAGGCAGCAGCAGCGACTCGATAACGGGGCTGGCCAACGATCGCCAGCTGGAGCGAAACGACCAGTGGGGGTCGCCGACTCGTTTGCACAAAGGCGGCTCGGTTTCAAACGCGTCGTCGCAGGTGGATTTGCCGTCAATGGTTTTGAACGAAGCAGGTCCGGGTTCCAACGCAGCCGGGTTCGGGTCGCGAGGGAGCCAGGGTAAGCTGTCCTCCATGAACGGCAGCGGCAGCGGCGCGTCGTCGAGTTCTGGGACCAACGCCGCGGGTCAAAAAGGTAAGGAACTTTCCCAAGCACCACTTACTAGTGATACTGTTACATAGTAACTGTTACCTTTCCAATCCCTCATACACATCACGAGAGACTGACACTTTCTTTTATCTCTCAAAAAGGTTCACAAAAACCACCCGCGTCGCACCGGCGCGCGCAGAGTTTGAGCGAGGATATGGATTCGTTCCCGCCCTTTGGGGGTAATCAGTCCGTGAAAAGCGGAAACGGGAGCCACAACGGTATGGGGACCCACAACCACAACGGCAACCAAAACAGCCACAGCCCGATCAACAAAAGCCAGTCCATGGGAAACGTGCTGATGCGGAAAAGGTACGGCCTTGGGCGTTTCCCAAATCCCGACACTGTTTACGGACTCTCTTTGACGTCCACGGCCGTCATTGAAAGGAAGTGCACTACTGGTAACTCTTACCAGTACTGGCCTCTCTTACAAATATATCACAAGTAGACTGTTTGCCCATACAGTACACCCATACTCAAGACTGACCCTTTTCTTTTCCATGAAAAGCGCGTCGAGTGCGAGTTTCGGGTCGGTCGCGTCGCTTTCGCAAACCCAGCCCGGCACCCGGGCCGGGTCACCCATCCACGCAAACGCGGCGAATTTGGAACTTGAGGCGTTTCTTTCGTTTCCGCCCGCGTCGGGGTCGCAGCGCACGGGACGGGGGAGCGGTTTGTTCGACGAACACTTCGACGCCGATTCCCAACACGGCGCGCACGCGCACACCCCCGCGGCGACCCCGCAGCCGAGGCCGGACTTTCATTGCCAAATCGCGTGTCTCTCTCCCGCGGCGACGGAAATCGTGCACGCCCTGGGGCTGCAGTCGCGTTTGGCGTGCGTCACGGACCGGTGCGACTACCCGGTCACGGTACAGCGGGCGTTTCCTATTGTTTTGCGATCGCGAGAGCGCGCGGGGGGCGCCGCCAACGAACGCGCGGCCCGAAGAATGGGGACCAGGCGCGAGTCCATATCCACGGCGATGTACAACGCCGAGAAGGCGGGGACGGGGGGATTCGGGTTCGGCCCGAACGGCGACCGCGACCGCGGCGGCGCGGGCGGTTCGAACCAACACGCGGGACAAAGCGCCGCGAGCGTCTCCGTGGACGTGGAGTGGCTGCGGCGGTCGCGGCCGGGGTTGGTGTTGGCGCAAGACGCGTGCGGTCGGTGCGTGGGTGGTCACGGGGACGGGGTCGTCGCGCGCGCACTCGCGGCTGCGGGGTTGCTCGGGAAGGACGGCGCAGGCGAGGACGACGAAAACGCGAGTGACGACGACACCGGCGACGGCGACGGCGCGTCCAAACGCGGCGCCGTCGGGGTTCTGGCGCTTGATCCGCAGCGCCTGGGCGAGGTTCTTGAAACGATCGCGCAGGTGGGTGCGGCGACGGGAACGGGGGACGCGGCGACCGCGCTTGTGGGGCAGCTCCGGGAACGGCTACGGCAAGTCGCCGCGAGAGTAGCCACGGCGCAGCGGAAACCGCGGGTGCTTTCCTTGGAAGGGTTAAGGCCGTTCGCGGTTGGAGGGCACTGGCTGCCGGAGATGAAACTCCTAGCGGGCGGCGTTGACGAGCTGTTGGAACCGGGGTCCGCCGCGGTGGCGCTTCGGTGGGAACAGGTCCTTGCGTACGCCCCGCAGGTGTTGGTGCTAGCGCCATGCGTCTCGCAATCGCCGACGCAGACGCTTCTCGAGCTGGAGCGGTTAGCGGCGCTGCCCGGGTGGTGGGCGCTTCCCGCCGTGCGGGACCGGGAGGTGTACGTCGCGCACCACGCTTTTTTCTCCCGAGCCGGCCCGAGGTTGGTGGTCGGCGTGGAGATCCTGGCGAAGATGCTGCACCCGAGCCTAGCTCGCGACGTCGCCATGCCTGACGGACACGGCGCGTTCAAGATGAAAATGGACCCGAACCGGCGGTGCCGACCGCGGCAACTGCACAAGTTCTTCCAGCCCTGGGGCGGCGCCGGGGACGACGGGTGGGGGTTTGTTGAAACGAGCCGAGGCGAATGATGAGTCGAGTTGAATTGATCGGGTCGAGTTGAACGGTGTCCAAGTTGTGATCAAACTATCTATTGATGATATTTACAACTCGAGTTTGCTATCTACGACCTTCGGCGGGTTTACAGTACGACTTACTCCTTGGTGGCTCGCCTAAATCAGGTCTTTAGGTTTCTGTTTCTGCAAGTAAAGGAAGTGACTATAAAACTCAGGCTGGAAAAAACGCTCGGGCGTTTGTTTCGGGCGCGAGCGGCGGTTTATTCGCGCGCCGCCCGTCATTCCCCCCCCCGTGTCCATCTTTTTTCCGCCCTTGTTGTTTCCCCCACGTCTGTTCCAAACCGATCAGATCCCGCGCGACTCTTTCGTGGTCCAGGGCTTCCAGGAAATTAACAACCCGCCGCCGCGCTTGCGATGGGTAAAACAAAGTGTCAGTCTTGTGTTGGGCGATTGTATGGACAAACAGTTGCCAGCTTCGGTAAAACAGTGTGTCAGGATTTGGGAAACGCGCAACACGTACCTTCGTACCCCTGCGGCCCGAGCAACTCGCCGTGCTGGAACCCCTCGACCCACACCACGTCCGCGGCGTCGCGAGCCAGGACGTGCGCCGCGATCGCGTCGGGGTCCAGAATCGCGTCGTACGACTGCAGCACGACCAGGCTCCGCCGCGGCATGTCCTCCACCCACAGGCACACCTGGTACCACCAGAACTTCCGGGACAGGGCGACGGCGCAGGACAGTTCCCTGACGACGAGCAGGTCTCGGAACAGTGTAAACGTGAACCGCGTGACGAGGTCGAAGCGGTGGCGCCACGACACGAGCGGGTGCAAAATCCCTCTCCGCCGGGAGTGCGTATCCTCCGAAGCGCCCCCGCCCGTCGCCCCCGCCTTCACCAAACCCCACAGCTCCCTCCACCGGTCCTCGAGCTGGTAAAGCACTTTTGAAATAACCGCCGGAAGCATCAAACAACACGACACCGGGTCTACTAACACGGCGGCCGCGACTCGGCTGCGCTGACACGCCCTCGCGACCACGAAGGTCCCGAACGAGTGCCCCATTAAACACGGCGTCCAGAGCTCGTGTTTTTTGCAAAGCCGCTCAACCGCGTCCTGCGATTGTGAACGAAAGCGTCAGTCTTGTGACACCGCGTGTGTTACGTAGCTACGGGCGGACAATCGGCAGAGGTAATAAGCGTCCCTTCGGAAGGACGAGTATATCGCGATGTATGAACGAACAGTCACCAGCTGAGAGATAAAACGTGGAGGCCGGGATTCGGGAATCACAACACGCACCACCAGGTCATCCGGCGTGGGTACCGAAAACCGGACCCTGATTGAAACTTCGGGGAGGCACACCAGCACGACTGCTCGGTCGGGCTTGGCGCGTAGCAGGTGCCCGACGGTCCAGAGGTACGGGGGCAGGCCGATTCCCAAGCCGTGAAGAAGCACGGCGGGGGTGGGTTCCGGTGAACGCGTCGGCGACGGCGCCCACGTCGGCGTGCTCGGGTCCCGCGGAGGAGGCAGAGGTAACGGAGGGCGGCACCCCCCGAAACACCGTTTGTGTGCGTTGTCGTCGGTGCCCCTTGTGTCTTGACACCCCGAGACGCCGTCGAATAAAGCCCCGGAGCTTCCGTTGCGGCTTCCTTCCCTGCTCTGTGACCGGCTTTGCGTTTTTGGGTCGGCCAAACCAACCGAGGGTTTCCCGTCGCCGCTTCGCCGTCGCAGCAAATCAAGGGACCGTCGCAGCGGCTGCAGTAACCCTCCGGCTTTCTCTCTCGGCTCCACCTGGCACTCGCGACACCACACCTCAGCGGAACCCGGCCGGGTTTGCCCGGACGGACGCTCCAGGGAGGAAAGAGCGTGCACAGAGTTCGATGAATCATTCATTCCTGAATCATTCCCATAATCATTGTTTTCTGTGGAAGCCGAGACGGTCGGCGGTACATAACTTTCGTCCCCGCCGCTTTTCCCGCCCCTTCGCCAGTACGTCACGCCCGTGCCCGCGCAGGTGTGGTGCGTAAACCCCCATGCCCGAAGCACCACCCCCGCGAACATCTCCGCTAAGTGCGAGTACGCGACCACGAAAAGCGGGGTGTGGAACGCCTTCAGGGGCTCGCGCATGTGTTTCATGAACGTCAACCCGGGAGTTCGGCCGGGTTCCAGGGTGATTTGCCAAACCTGTTCCACTTGACAAAGCCAAGTCTCAATTTCTGTTTCATCTTCAGGGCTGGACTGCGACGAGTCCGTGTACCCAAAAAACCCGTACCGCACGAACTCGCGGACGTTCTCCCTTTTGATCGTGGAAGCGCAGGCGCCGCGGAACCACGCGCTGTGGTAATCGTGAATGCTCGGCACCACGTCGTGCTTGAGCCGCAAGAAACGCGCCATGTGCTTCTCCCGGTCCGGGTTCGGGGGCGGAACCGTAAACGGCTCTTGGCGGTACCGCAAGTACCACCGGTGCACGAACCACGCGCCCTCCATTGTCCAGTACAGTGTCGCCAAAAGCGGCAGGAACACCCACATCCACGGCAGCACCAGAAACGGCGCGAGCAGGAGCAGACACAAGACGAACGGTCCGCCGAAGCACCAGTACCCGCAAAAACCGGCCACGAACGAGTCCCACGGGTGCGGCGCGCACCACCGCGATACGCGTGACAAACGCGGGTGAGGCGCTGGCCCGGGCAACGCCCCGAACCAGCTCATGTCGAACACCATGCCGCCGCGGCCTGTCTTGACGAGCGCGGGGACGTGTGAGGCCGGCCGCGCGTCCCCAAATCGAGCGAATGATGAAATTGCAAAACACAGTCAGCTTCTTTGCCTCGAGAAAAACGCCCTTTTCAGATTTCTTCGAACCACCGCCATTCCCTCGCGCACGCCGACACCACCATGGCCACGGCGTCGCGTTTGGTTTTCGAGCTCACTGGGTGTCCCTGGGCTCGGCCCTCGGGGCGCGGGCAATCGTCACGGGCGTCGGTTCGTCTTCCCCGGGCCACGTCTGTACGGCGCGGGGTGAAATCATCAATCGTCACCGCCGCCGCCGACGATGCGTCCGCGTGTTACGACTTACAGTGTCCCCACTTCGCGACGTGCCCCGGGTGTTCCCTGGATGTCGACCTGAACGCCCCCCCCACGCTCGCGCGAGCGAAGGCGTTCTTCAAGGACAAAGGCCTGCTGGACGAGGGCGAGGGAGGGTTCAAATCGCACACCGGCGCCACGAACGGGTGGCGCACGAGGGCGAAGTTGGCCGTAAGGTCCACCTCTGCAAACGATCCGCGGAAAAACAAACCGCCCCCCCTGGCGCTCGGTTTGTTTCAAAGAAACAGCCACGACCTGGTGACGATTCCTGATTGTGTGGTGCACCACCCTTCCATCAACATTGCGTCGGACTGGGTCACCCAAGTCGCGAACGAACTGAACGTGGCAGCGTACGACGAAAACACGGGCGACGGGAAGCTGCGGTACGCGCAGTTCACCGTCGCGGGTGAAACCGACGACGCGGGTTCTTCAGGCGCGGCGGCTAACCCTGCTGCGTCGGAAAAAACGCACCGGGGGGGATCGAACCCCGGGGGCGGTGGGGTTCAAATCGCGGTCGTGTGGAACGGCAAGCCGCCCGTGGTGGGGGCGAGCATGTCCCCGCCCCTGAAGCGGTTCGTGGACGCGCTTATGTTCGGGGTTGACGGGGGCGACGGGAGTTTGGAAAAAGGAACTTCTGAGGAAAAAGAAAACACCAAAAGAAACCACGTCGTGCACTCCGTGTGGGTCAACTACAACGACTCTGGCACGAACGAAATCGTCGCGACCGACACGGGGAACTGGGTACACGCGCACGGCCCGGCGCACGTGTGGCTTACGCACGGCGACGCGCGCGTGGCGTACGCCCCAGGGAGCTTCCTTCAGGCGAACAAAGGCGCGTATGATAAATTGCTTGCTTCCATTCAAAAAGACGTGCCGGCGGGATCGAGCGTCACGGAGCTGTACGCCGGCGCGGGCGCCATCGGTTTGTCCCTCGCCGCGTCGCAGGTTGGCTTGGAGCACTTTCCGTCCTTCTCGTTGCGGTGCGTAGAGGTTGTCGCGGCGGCGGAGACGACGTTTTGGTTATCGGCCGCGAAAACTTTCGGCGGCGCCGGCGACAAAGCCAAACGAGACCGAGTTTCTTTCCAAGTCGCAACCGCGGCGGACGCGGCGAACGAGTCGGTTCAAAACACGGACGTGCTCCTCGTGGACCCGCCCAGGAAGGGGCTCGACCGGAAAACCCTAGCCGCGATTTGCGGGTACAAGAACCACGAGGACCACGACGATGAAAAGGAACCGGAAACGAACCTCGACCCGCGGAAAGGCAAGCAAGGCGCCGCGGGGAGCGGGCGGAAAAAACGCAACAAGCGCAACCGGCGACTGAAAAGAAACACCGCCGACGACGCGGCGCGCGAAACGATTGAAGAAACCCAGCCGCCGCCGAGTCGGTTACAAACCTTGATTTACGTCTCCTGCGGCTTTGCCTCCTTCGAGCGCGACTGCGCGATTCTTTTAAACTCGAATCAGTGGCGTCTGCACCGAGCGGAAGGGTTCAACTTCTTCCCGGGAAGCGACGCGGTTGAAACGCTCGCGGTGTTTAAAAGGACACGATGATGCGTTTCTTTTCTTTTCTTGCGCGGTAGCTTTTTATTAGCAAATTGGTTCATTACTTTACTCTACTCGTAAGGTGTATTCGATTGAAAAAATGTAAACCTTGCCTCGCGTCGTGCTTCTCGATGTCCGGTGCAGAACCTCTAAAACAGCGCTTCGTCCGCGACGTCCTGTTTCAGCTGGAACTTCCCAGCCCCGACGATTTCCCGCAACCCGGCCGCGGTGGCGTCGTCCAGCCCGAGCGCGTCTTGCAGGTTCTTCTGGTCCGTCTCGTTCGCGCCTTCGTTCGCGAACACGCTGTAAATGTCCTGCAGCTCCTCCTTGACGGACCACTCCAGCACGGAATCGGGGGACACGCCGTGGCACGCCACCAGGTTCTTAGCGCTCCGCACCACGTCGCTGACTTTTTTCTGCCGGAGCTCCGCCACGGCGGCAACCATGGTGCTTCTCTTTTTGTCGTTTGCGATTTTCAGCAGCTCGGTTTTCGCCTTCGCCGGGTCGATGCCGAGGTCGGCGGGAAGCGTGACGCTGATACCAAAAAAAGAAAGTGTCAGTCTTGTATATCGCGATGTATGGAAAAGCAGTCAGGGCAGAGGTAATAGTCCCTTCTGGTACGAGTATGGGCAAACAGTCGGCGGGATTGGGGAAAGGCCCAACACGTACCTCAAGGATTCGATATCCGCGGCGCCGCTGCCATCCGTGAGCCTCGCCTCCGCGTTTTTGCGGAAAAGCGCCATCCTCTTGTCCGGCGAAATCACGTTTTCAATCTCAACCCCCTCCTGCTTCATGCGCCGCACGTCCGCGATGGTCAAAGTGCCCATCGCGATTTGCGCCTGCATCTCGCCCATCATCTGTTGTTGTTTTTACAGAAAAGTGGTCAACGTCTTGTATATCGCGATGTATGGACAAACAGTCAGGGCAGAGGTTTAGGGTTTAGGGTTTAGGGTTTACAGGACGAGTATGGGCAAACAGTGTGTTGACGGATTTGGTAAGTGCAACACGTACCTTTTTACTGGTGATGCCTTTGATGATCCGCTGCGCGTCCGGTTCGGGAAGCTGCAGCGATTGCTGGATCTCTTTCAGCTTTTCACTCCTTTCCGCGGTCAAACCTTTCCCGTCCCCGAGAAGCTGCTCCGCCTGCGCCCGGAACGCCTTGTCCGCCAGCCCCTTGTGCACGGTACCGACCTCCATCTGATTGAGGCCGAGGATGTCCCCGAGCTGCGCCAGCCTCGTGAACTCGGACTGGTCGCGCTCGATCGTGATCTGCACGCCCATCGGCGCCGTCACCGTGTCGCCCTGCATGCAGAACATCAGGTAGTCCTGGTAAATGCCCTGGGACGCCACGGAGTCCATCTCGGAACGGAGCGTGACAGTTTTCTGGTATGTCTCCTTCTCAACCTTCACGTCGTCGGGCTTCGCGTCTTCGGACTTTTCTTCAGCCACGACCTCGTCCTTGCTCGCCTCAGCAGAGGCCTCTTCCTTTTCGTCATCACCCGTGGCGTCCTCTCCCTTCGCCTCCGCCTCAGCCTTCGCCGCAACCGCCGCGGCTTCCTTCGCCTCAGCCTCCTCCTCCTTCCTCGCCGCCTCGGTGGCTTCTTTCAAAAGAGACGCGAGTTCCTTCGCGGCGTCCTCCGCGGCGGCTTTCGTGACATCCGTGACCATCGGCGTCACCACGGTTTGGTTGAAGTAGATCATCTTCCTTATTTCCTTGCTCTGTTCGATCTTGTTCCCTTTCGTCCGCGCCACACGGATGTACGCCATGAACGCAGTGGTGACTTCGGCTTTCAGAATCTCGAGCGCCATCTCATCCGTCAAACGCACCTTGTTCTTCGCCGCTTTGCACCGGTCGCGGAGTTGGGGGGTGAACGCCTCAGTGCCGACGCTGAGCGCCGAGCGCACCTGGTTTTTGTAAACGGCGCCGCAGATTTCCCGGGTACACTGATCAACCACGTCCTTGGGGACGCACAGCAGCCTTCGAACTCGGGACAGCGCCTCGACGTCCTCATCCGTTAAGCTCTTCTTCTCCATCACCTGTTCCATCTTCGTCCGGTAGTTTTCCTTGTTCACCTCAGCCGCGAGCTCGGGCGGGAACTGCAGGGCTTCGCAGATCTGCTGCAGCACGGACGCGGGGGATTCCGCGCTGTCCAGGGAACCCGACTTCACCGCGTCACGCAGTCTTTGTCGGTACACCTTGGTGGTCACGTCAATCACGACATCCTCGGCTTCTTTGTTGCCCATGCCGAACAAAATTTTCAGCGAACCCGCGCTGGTTTTCAGCTCACCAGAAAACGTACCGTCCTCGCACCCTTGCGTCAGGAAGTTGGTGAACAGCGTCTTGGCCTCCCCGGTTTTGTCCGCGAAGGACGAACCGAACAGGTTCACCACGCCTAGGCCGGGCAGAGCGCCGGCTTTGGAGGCCAACGTCTTGTTGAAGTTCAAAACTTCACTCAAAAGCGAGTTCGCGGCGGTGTAGTCCGAGTTGACCGTCCGCGCGGACGCCAGCTCCGCGGCTTGCTCGATTTTGCCCACCACGATCTCCTGCGCCATGGCGCTCACCACCGCCGCGGCGTCTGCGTCGCTCAGGTTGACTTCGTTTTGGAACTGCTTCGCCGCGGCGAGGGAGGCGTCGTCCAGGTTGGCCACGGCGCCGCTCTTGGCGAGCACGGTTTTAAGCAAGTTGGACGCGCTGTCCTTCATCGCGAGCGTGACTTGCGCGTCGCTGACGCGGAAAATGCGGTTCCACGGTAACAGAAACTTAGCCTGCTGCTCCCCAAACGTCCGCGTGCTGATGTACACGAGCTTTTGGAACTCCCTTCTTGATTCGATATCCGCGTCTTTGTCCCCTAGCTCGATTCTTTTGCGGAACAACCGGCGGCCGACTTCGATGTGCGCGTTCGCGGCGTCCGCGTCCTCCAAACCTAACTGCGCGCGGAAGTTTTTAAGCGCTTCCGGTTCCCAGCCCTGCACGGGGTCGTCGCCCATGGGAATCACGGACATGAGGTACGCGTCGTACAACTCCGTGACGCCTGATACGATGGAAAAGAAAGTGTCAGTCTTGTTGTATGGGCAGTCAGGCAGGCGGAATGTGGGAAAGTAGGAAAGCCCCGCACCTTCGGGGCAATCCTTGGCCATGTCGTTCATGCCGAACTTGCTTCCTATGGCGTCGACTTCCGCTTTCGTGATGGAGGCGGGGTCGCGGTTCATCATGCCGTTCCAAAGCGCTTTGGGAGCCGCGGATACCCGCTTCTTGTCCGCAGTCACGACACCAGCCGCGGCGGCGGCCCCGAGCCCGACCGCCAGCGCCGCCCGCCCGGCGTTGCCGCCGACCTTGCCGCCCACGGTGGCGCCCATCGCCAAGCCGCCGCCCACAACCGCGGCGTACGCCGCTAACCGCGCGCCCCCCAGGTTCAGCTGCTGCTGCTCCAAGCCGTCCATCTCCTTCTCGAACGCGTACGGGGACGGGCGCTTGTCCTGTGGGATGGGGAGGGGGGACGCGTGGTGGCGTCAGCGAACGATGCGAGAAGAGATTTTCAGAAAAAAAATTACCGATCTCGGCGGCGAACGAAAGATGATGAACGAGGGGGCCGAGCCCGTCGGTGGTCGTCCGCGCGTTCGCCGCTTGCGTGGCCTTTTTTAAGACACCGGAACGTTCCCATCGCGCCACGCCTGGTGCGACGTGTGGATCGTAAGGAAACGCGATCCAAGGAAGACACGCCGCGTCCCGTCACTCTCGGCCCACACTCGGCGCCGAATGATTTCGCATGCCGTGTAGGATAACCCTCGGTTGGGGTCTCGGTCGCGCCGAAATTGTTCGCGCTTCCGTGTCCGGCGAACCCTCGTGCGACGCGTTTGCGACTTTGAACGTACCTCAGCCGCGGCGGTGGTTACATTGCGTGTGGGTATCGAAGCGACGCGCGCGAACGCGCTGCGCGCGGGGACCCGGACGCCTCCGTTAAGGAACGGGGAGACGCGACCGGCGGTCGCGGTCGGCGCGCCGACAGCGGAAACCGACATTGAGAGCGGTCCCTAGCGGTGTGTGTGTCGTTGCGGCGTGTGGTGGTGCCGACGTTTTTGTCTCGACTCCCTTACAGAAGCGACAATTAAGTGCGCTCGACTTGCCGGTCAAACAGGCAACGCGAGCGTCGTTGTGGGTGCGAATAGCGTTCGCCGGCGGTGGTCACCTCGCGAAACGGAATCGCCGACGCTCCATGCGCTTTTCGGAAGTTGTTGCTCATCCCGAGTTCCCGACACGCAAAATCAGTCCAAACTTGAACCGGTTTACCTTTCGTTTCTTCGTGCCCCCGATCAATCGGCGCGAACCAGCCAGGGTTCATCGAGGGCGTCGACCGGGGGTTGCCGATGAAAGATTGACGGTTGCATCGTAGCGGGAAGATCTCTTAGACTGACAGAAGCAGCTCGCGAATCTGAACGAGTAAGAAATGAAGATTTGGAGATTTCTGGATGGCTGACACAGTTCCCAATCGTGTCTCCCACGCGCTCCCCGCCGTACGCCCCACTCTCGACCCGCACCTCGCGGAGCCAGAGAGATTCGTGTTGCCGCGATGTTCGCCGCGTCATCCGCGACTGTTTGCGTGACCCAGGGGTGCGTGCTTCGCGGCCGAGGCGTCACGCGACGCGGACATTCGTCATCCTCGAAAAAAACACCGACAACAACCCGGTCGTCGCGTTCGTTGCAAATCAACGCGCAGTTCAGCGTGAGCAAGCTCACGTCTGTGCTCGCGAAGAAAACGCAAGGTGACCTGGACCGGGTGTTCAAAGGCACCAGCCGAACCCGGGAAAAGCTGAGTTACATGGACGAAGTCTTGGCGCTTTGGCGGTTGGATGACTTGGAGGACACGCTGGATGAGCTGGAGGAAACGCTGCTTTCCGTGGACTTCGGGCCGGCCACGAGTGGTAAGGTGCTCGACGCGATTCGCGAAAAAGTCGAAAAGGGCGAGATCAAAACGGGGAGGGAAGTGAAACAGGGCTTGAAGGACGCTATCGTTCAAATATTGGAATCCGCCAACGGGGGCAAGGCGGGCGCCGTGCCGTTGAATTTCAACGAAAAAGAAAACGAGCCGAGCGTGGTTTTAGTCGTCGGCGTCAACGGCGGCGGCAAAACCACCACCGTGGGTAAGCTGTCCCACCGCTTCGCACAGGAATCGGGCGCCAAAGTGATGCTAGTACCAGGCGATACTTTCCGAGCCGCCGCCGCGGAGCAGCTGGCGACGTGGGCGGAAAGGTCAAACGGCGTGATGGCGCAGGTACGGCCGGACGGGGCTTTCCCAAATCCAAACGCCTACGTTTGATGCGCTGTACGGCGTACGTAACACTTACCAGTACTCGCAACTGTTACAAACCCACACTCGCCGACTCGGCGTGACTGACCTTTTCCTTTCCGAAACCAGTACACCGAGGGCATGAAACCCGGCGCGCTTTGTTACCGGGCGGTTGACGACGCGATCAAGGCAGGTGACGTTGACGTGGTGCTTTGTGACACTTCGGGCCGGCTGCACACGAACTGCGATTTAATGGACGAGCTCGTGGGCGTGAAGAAGAGCATCGGAAAGGCGATGGGGGGGGCGCCGCATGAAACCCTGTTGGTGCTGGACGGCACAACCGGGTTGAACATGTTGAACCAAGCCCGAGAGTTTCACGCCGCGGTGCAAGTTGACGGGCTGATTCTCACGAAACTGGACGGAACCGCGCGAGGCGGAGCCGTGGTGAGCGTTGTTGACGAACTCAAAATTCCGGTCAAGTTCGTGGGCGTGGGAGAAGGGATCGACGATCTGCAAACATTCGAACCGAGCTCATTCGTCGACGCGCTGTTTCCGGAAAACGAGGAGTAGGTGATTTGAAAGGAAAGGGTATATAAATTGTCAATCTTTCTGTCTATGTCTATGTATCCACTCTATTAGTAGGGTATATAACTGTATTCTTAGTTACCCTACTATTACCACCCCACTACCCTCCCCCGCCCTCCGTCGGCGGGGTTTTGTTTGTATCACTGGCGCTACTCCCGGCTACTCCCGCTACGCCCGCTTCGGCGCTAATCGGGTTTAGTTTCATGAACGCGCGTTCACCGATTTTCTTGAGCGACACCGCCCCTAACACCGCCTCCGGAAGCTCATCTTCCGCCTGGCCTTCGATTGAAAACACAATTTCTTCGCTGGACAAAGCGCTGGCCCATTTCAAAGCGCGGTACACGCGCTCCATGAATTTTGACAAGCCCAGCTCGAAATCAACCTCGAGATGATTGGAGGACTGGAAGTACTTCAACCCGTTTTCCTTGCCCAGCTTTTTCCCCAAAATAACCGGACGTCGCGGCACCGCCGCGCGTAACGCCCAAGGCGCGTCCATCAACGCGCAGGTCACTTTGAACTTTGTGTCCCGTGTTTTGTGGTCGGCGCGGAGAAATCGGGACAACGCGGTTCCAAAAGGCGTGCCGTGTTCGAACGCCAAAAGTTGGGACAGATTCATTCCCGCCCGCGTTCCGGTCGGCTGGAAGTAACAAGCGATGCTCACACACGGCGGCCCGGGGTTCTGGAACTGGAACACGAACGTCCACGGCATTTCTTCTAGTTTTTTGCCCATACCGTGCCACGTCTCACGTTCAATGTTGAGCCAGCTTTCCGGGCGATGCCGCGCGACGTCGTTTTGGTGCCCATCGTCAAAGGTGAATAAATCAACATCCACGCATTCCAACACCGGCGTCCCAGGTACTTGCTTTCTTTTTTGGGTCAGGTAACCTGGCGCGCGCACTTTCAGCCAGTCCAGAACTCGGACGTCCGCGGACCAGTGCGCTTGTGTGGATTTTTTTGCCGCATTGTCATTCTCCAAACTGGCCACGAACGCGCCGGCGCGCGGAAGAACACCGTCGAAGGAACTCCGATTTGTCATTGACGTGGACGGCACCCCACTCTCGCGTCCCCCGACCGATCCGTCGGGGCCGTACCCCGGCACACCGCCGTGACTTTCCCTGAACTCGTCACCACCCTTTAGCACATGACGCAGAAACGCCTCGCTGGTGTCACCCTCGCTCGCGGTGTCGTAATCGGTGTCATCCTCGGACGGAGACTCGCGTCGTCCGAAATCGCCGTGTCGAACAGAGGGATGGAGATGATTTCGTAGCCCGGTGCCGTCGTCGCCGTCGTGAAAAACGGACGCGCCTGAGGACGAAACCGACGCCGCCTCTTTCCTGGCGCGTCTTTTAGCGGACCGACCGCCGAAGAACCGCCGCAGGTTGCCCAGCGCCCGGGAATCGCGGGGCATGGCGCCGTGCCCCCGCGCAATGCAACGACGACGCTGTTGAGAAAGAAACAAAGAAAGGAATTTCTACCGCAGCAACACGTGGCATTATTTTGCGAAAAAAAAGAACGAGAAAAGACACAGACGACAGACTGACGACACCTCTTATTGATAGTAACTTCCTTACAACGCACCGCTCGGCGACGACTGATAAACGGCGTCGCACTCCTTCACGCAATACCTTTTGGTAAATCGGAACACCCACTTACATGAGGGACTTGGCGGCGGCGACGGCGGCTTCGGTGGTGATTCCGAATTCCTTGTACAGGATGCCGGCGGGCGCGCTTGCGCCGAAGTCGTCGCGTCCGATGGATTTGTGCGCGTACTTGGCCCAGCCGAAGGTGGAGCCGGCCTCGATTGACACGATAGCTTTGCATGACTTGGGCAGGATTGATTCCTTGTACTCGTCGGTTTGCTCCTCGAACAGTTCCCAGCACGGCATGGACACGGCCCTGGCCTTGGCGCCCAGCTCCGCGGCGGCGTTCACCGCCAGCTCCAACTCGGTGCCGGTGCCGATGATGATGCAATCAACATCCTCGCCCGCGGCGGGGCCGGACACGACGTACGCACCTTTGTAGACGCCCTCCTTGCTGGTGCCGGGGAGGTTCGGGACCACCTGGCGGGAAAGCGCCAGGGTGGTGGGGCGGTCGGTCTGTTCGATCGCGATTTTGTACGCCCCAGCGGTTTCGTTGCCGTCTGCGGGGCGCATGACCAACATCACAGGCATCGCCCTGAACGACGCGAGGTGCTCGATGGGTTGGTGCGTAGGGCCGTCTTCACCAACGCCGATGCTGTCGTGCGTCATGACGAACAGGGTGGGGGCGCCGGAAAGCGCGGCGATGCGCATCGCTGATCGCATGTAATCAGAGAAGATGAAGAACGTCGCGCAGTAGGTTTTGAACCCGGGCGAGTGCAACGCGATGGCGTTGGCGATGGCGCCCATGGCGTGCTCGCGGACGCCGTACCTGATGTTCCTCTCCGCGGGGGTGTCTTTCTGGAAGTCGCCAAACTGCTTCATGAGTGTCATGTTGGAGGGCGCCAAATCTGCGCTGCCGCCGACGAAGCCGGGAATCGCGGAACCGAGGGCGTTGAGCATGGTCTGCGAGTGAATCCTGGTCGCGACACCCTTGTCTTCGGGGGTGAAGTCGGGCAGGGAATCAGCCCACCCGGCGGGGAGTTCGCCGGTGATGATGGAGTTGAGCTCGGCGTAGTCCTCGGGGTACTTCTTCTTGTACTCGGCGTACTTGGCGTTCCAAGCCGCTTCCGCCGCCGCACCCTTGGCGCTGCAGTCCATCGCGGTCATCACGTCCTCAGGGACTTCGAAGGGGGCGTATTTCCACCCCAGGTTCTCCCTGGTCGCCGCGGTTTCATCCGCGCCGAGGGGGGCGCCGTGAACGTCGTGCGAGTTGGATTTGTTGGGCGAGCCGTAGCCGATGAGGGTGGTGACCTTGATCAGGGAAGGGCGGGGGTCCTTCTTCGCGGCGTCGATGGCTTTGCGAATGGCGTCGATGTCGGTGTTACCGTCCTCGACGTGCTGCACGTGCCAGCCGTACGCGACGTACCTGGCGCACACGTCCTCGGTGAAGGAGATGTCGGTGTGGCCGTCGATGGAGATGTGGTTGTCGTCGTAGAACGCGATGAGCTTACCGAGGCCCCAGTGCGCGGCGAGTGACGCGCCTTCGCCGGACATGCCTTCCATGTTGCACCCGTCGCCCATGATGGAGTAGGTGTAGTGGTCCACGATCTCGCAATCGGGTTTGTTGAACCGCCCCGCGAGGTGCTTCTCCGCCTGCGCCAAGCCCACGGCGTTGCAGATGCCCATGCCGAGCGGACCGGTCGTCACTTCGATGCCGTTGGTGATGAAGTTCTCGGGGTGCCCGGGGGTCATGCTGTTCCACTGGCGGAAGTTCTTAAGGTCGTCGTTCTGTGGAGGGGGGGGGGGGGGGGGGGGGGGGGGGGGGCGGGGGGGAAAAAAAGAAAAACCAGAAAAAAAGGGAAAAAAAAAAAACAT
>Ga0115007_10001204_pt1 | contig 16771 bp, 13 predicted proteins | sample ArcOceMetagenome_2_FD_87166 | JGI IMG/M metagenome (GOLD analysis project Ga0115007, IMG submission 87166) | Marine eukaryotic phytoplankton communities from Arctic Ocean - Arctic Ocean ARC135M Metagenome | ecosystem: Environmental > Aquatic > Marine > Oceanic | place: Arctic Ocean | collected... | reverse complement strand
TCACTTCCAACACGGCGCTGCGCAACCCATGGTTTCAATTCTTGCGGAAGGTGCACTCCCCATTCTTGAATTCGCAACAGAACACAACCACACACAACCACACAACCACACACACACACAAAAATGTGCAACACCGACTCCAAGCGCGCCTCCCCCGAGCGCGACGAGTCGCCCAAGAAGTCCAAGTACTTCGAGGACGTTCCCGTGGTATCGACCAAGGCCCCCACCGACATCCCCGAGAGGCTCAAACTATGGAAAGCCACAATGGGCTTTTGCCAGCACTGGAAGTCGGACAATGACGCCCTCGGCGTGCGCAACGTGCTCGCCGTCTTCTACCTGCTCGCCAAGTGCGTCGCCGCTGGGCACGTTGAACGCCCTGCCTTTCTAGACTACTTTCCCACAAACGAGGCGTGGTTTGCATACGTCGGCCGCTTCCTCGCACTGTATTGCCGCGACGTGACCAACAAAGGCGACGCCATTCGTCTCACCACCACCGCCACCAAGACGGCCGATACGATTGGTGGCGTGAAGATTGAAACTCTCAAGGCGGCCGAAGGCTTCGACGCCATGGCCGAGCTCATCAACGCCGACTGCGACTTTGCCACAATGGGCAAGATTCCTCAGATTGTCCAGGGGTCTGACCTCGACGACCCGAAGCTCCAGCTCGTGGCCATGGCGGCCGAGTTTATCAAGGGAAAGTTGGAGTCGCCATTCACGAACGACACCCAAGAAGACGTCATCTTCCACGGCACCGAGGGCCACGACAAGGGTGTCTGCCATCTCATGTGCCAGAAGACTAGCACACGCGACGCCTTTACGTTCAAGTGCGACACCTTTGAGGCCGCAGTAATCTCCACGACAACCTCCGACGGCCAGCCGTCGACAATCAAGATTGTGGCCGTGCTCCCAGATGCCGACGCTGTCACCGAGGCCACTGGGAAGACTTCCAAGTCCGCAATGGACGCTGCGGCCGCCGAGTTTGCCAACTCGGTCGATTACATGGCATCGCTCGTGGCGACGCCTCACGACCAAGAGCTGCCCAATACGCAGAAGAAGGTGGAGCTCCCTCGCATTGAGCGCAAGATGGCGCCCTTCAACCTCACCGACGTGTGTGGCAAGGAGCTTCCCAAGCAACTCATGGACGGCCTCGACCACATCACCGAGATCCAAAAGGGCGGTGAGTGGAAGATGGACCCGATGCATGTGAGCAAGGTGGTGCACGCGACCTACTTGAAAGTCGACGAGACCGGCTTCGAAGCCGCGGCCGCCACGGCCGTGATCGCCTGGCGGTCGCTGGGGGCCGATGTTGAAGAGGTCGAACCGATCCTCCGCTTCGATCGCGGCTTTTTGTTCTTCATCCTCGATATGGACCCCGAGACGCCGCACGTGCTCTACCACGCGCGCATTGAGAGCGACGTCGGACTCAAGGAAGCTCCCGCGGCGCCGAAGGAGGCGTGAGCGCATGTGTGTGTGTGTGTGTGTGATTTAATTCTTGCGGCATGTGCACTGGGTCGTTTTAAGAAGTGAAACGCTGCCATGTCCATGCGCGACGCCGACGAGCACCACTCCGTCTACCGGCAAGACTCCATCCTGACGATACGCGACGTGGAGCGCGAACTCGAACAGAAGCACACGCGGGAACACATCAAGGCCGGTGGCCTCTTTTGCTCACACGGCTCCGAGATGACCTTTGTCATCTGCTCGAAGCGCACAAACCACTTTCGGCATCTGGTGACGGCCGACTTCCGCAATAAGTCGAAAGATGGGGATGCCCCGGGCAACGGCCTCGTGCCCGGAACGTCGTGTGGATGCTCGAGCCGGCACCTCGACGCCCAGGCCCTGCTGCGCGATCACGACTACAGCAGGCAACCGGTCGTCTTCACCGAGTGGCGCGACTGCTTCAAACCGGAGTGCTGCAGGCAGGTCTATAAGGCAGAAGGCATGCCAAGCGTGCGTCTGGAGGTGCGTGAAGAAAACGGAAAGTTTGTCTCCGACGTTGTCTACTACCGCGAGGACGACGGCGAGCCGTGCATGCGCGTGGAGGTGCTGGCCTCGCACAAGGCCGATCGCACCCGTCGTGCAGGCACCGAATTCGTCGAGGTCGAGGCGTACCACGTCGCCGAGTCCTTCAAGAAGGCTGGGTACGCGTCGTCCGCCACACTGCGGTGCGAGGGCTCGTGCACTGGACATTATGAGGTCTGCCATCCATGCGTCGAGCGCAAGCGCATCGCGCGGGAGCAAGCGGAAGCGCGCCGCCGGGAGGTGCAGAGGCGCGAGGTGGCGGAGCTGCGTCGTCGGGTGTACGCTCGCGAGCAAGCGGAAGCGCGGGCTCGGCAGCGCGAAGCCTACGCGGAGGTGCAGAGGCGCGAGGCGGTGGAGTGGCATCGTCGGGAGGACGCGAGGAAAACAGAGGAAGCGCGTCAACGGAACGAGCAGCGGCGAGAGGCCGAGCGCGTGCGTCTGGCAGAGGACGCGAGAAAAACAGAGGAAGTGCGGGTTCGCATCGCGGCACTGGACGCGGAGAGTGCCGCGCACGAGGCCAAGCGTGCGGAGGTTGTCGCCAGCATGGAGGTGGTGTACACCCCCAATTTCAGCGTCTCACTAGGCACGGACACGCCCGAGGTGAGCCAGGAAGAGATTGAGCGTCTCCGAGCGGCGCGCCTGGCGCGCCAGGCGGAGGCGGCAAAGGCCAAGAGGCGTCGAGGACCGACGCCTTCCCGGCAACGGTAAACCGCCGCCGCGCCCAAGGAGGCGTGAGCGCATGAGTGTGTGAGTGTGCGCGCGCACATGTGCGCGCGTGCGCGTGTGTGTGAGCACGACGCAAAGCGGGTCTGGAGTGAATGTGTGTGTGTCTCTTGTTCGTGTCGTCATTCATAACACACTCTTGTACACACACAACATAGTAACAACGGAGAAGCGAGCAATGGCGCTTCCCAACCTGTCGACGTTGTCGATTGCCACCGAGGACGAAGTCGACACGAACGATCAGTTTGACCCGCAACACGACGCTTGGACTGGACCTCCTGTTCGTCGCAAGAGTCTCTCGAAGCCGCGCCAGCCTGCAGATCCGTACCCGCGGGTTCACGATTATCCAGACGACGATGAGCCAAATCTTACCATCCCCGACGAATACTTCGGCAACGAGTCGTATTTCTCCAACCCCGATCGGAAACAGCTACTGTGGGGGTTTTTATTTCGGCAGCAAAGGTATCCGTTTGATCGCGATGGTGAGAGGAACAGCACCAAACTCTTGGATCGACTGCAGGTCAAGGAGAGGTTCGAGCGCAAAGATGGCCTTGCAAACACGTGCCGGCGCAAAAAGTACAAAGGAGAAGAGGCACCGGTCTTCAGCTGGACCACAATGACCGCCACCGTAATGCTCCAAAAAGCAATCGACGACTGGCATAGTTTCGCATTTGTCGTCAACGGGCGCGACGACTTGTTGGGGGTGATGGCGCTAGGTCAGAGGGTGAGGCACACGAACCCTAACTCGAGACTAGTCACGTTCACAGACCATCAGATGAAACTGCCCTCGGAATGGATCAACGGGATGCGCACTCTAATCCGGCAAAAGGGCATCCACCGGCAGATGAAGGACCGCAAGGTACCAGGGCAGGGTAATTATACACCCAAGGAGCGGCACGCGGAGGTGACAAAGCGCAGACTCAACTTTTACATTGAGTGGGTCTGCACGGCCGGTGACGAGCACGTGACCAATCTGCCGCCCAACCTAGCCGTCAGGGGTGTTGGCAGGACCCTGCTCGAGGGACTGATCGACTTTATCCGCGCGGTTTACATCGAACCATGCGCACGCGCCTACTTGGTCGAGCAGTGGTCGCTTTCCGACTTTGAAAATACGCCCGGTGGTGACTATGACGTGATGGTGCCCGTATCGAGCGTCGGGCGCAGGGAAGCCCAGAGGATCGAACAGGGTATGCCGTTGGCACGGGCTGAGATCGAGTATTGGGCCTTTTTGGACTTCATCGCGCTCGATTCGGCGAAGGATGCCTGGAAGGCAATGGGATTCTGCCAATCGGAAGGGGTATTCGAATCATGGGATGGGAAGCTGAGTCAGGCTGATTGGCGAGAGTATTACCAAGGGCCTAGCATGTATCGTCCACTCGGACAATTCACCGACGACTACAAGTGCGAAGATGGCCACTAGGATTGAAAACGTGAGTGTGTGTGTGGGTGTGTGGGTGTGGGTGTGTATTCTTGCGGAGGGTGCACTGTGTATTCTTAAAAGAGGACGGCTCGCTCTCCCTCTCCCTGCGCACCGCATAGACTGTGGCTCGGAGTAGGAGCTGTGGGTGTGTGTGTGTTCTGGGCGTATAAAAAATAACGTGCTGTGTCAAACACAGGTATAAAGATCCGCTTCCTCGCAAGAAAATGTCAGCGTCAATGGACGTGGAGCTCCCACCGATGCACTTGCTCGGGGGCGATCGTGGACTGAAACGACATGTATCGCGCAATGCCGAGGAGAGTGACGGCAAACGCAACTTCTTTGGACAGGGTCGGTACGAGGATATTGTCTACCAGGTCGTCGAGACATTCGGCCCACTGATGAGCATGTGTCATAACTTTGAGGAGGTGACACTCTCCAAGAAGTTCGAGGGCCGCAACTCGGAAGGGGAACTCGACAATGGTATGGAGCTTCTGTTCATCGGCTACTCCTTCAATCCAGCGGGGCAGTGGGTCGATCGACTCAATCACGACGATGGGTATGATGGCGATCGCGAACAACCAAAGACCTTTTCAAACCCAGGCCGCCGTATGTATCGTGCCACGTTTCGGCTGATAGATAGGCATGGCTTTGTGCCGACTCGGGCATTGATGCAGCGCTTGAACATACCCATCGTCGTGGATGTCGAATGTGGTATGAGTGGTGCGCAGCTATACGACAAGCTGATTGGCATTGCGACGCAGTGGATGGACTTTGTCTCGTCGCAGTTCAAGCTGGCAAGGGTGGCACGCAACTCGAGGCCGCTCGGGTCGATTGTTGCGGAGGATTAGAAACGTGTGTGTGTGGTGTATTTTTTTCAAAACCTCGTCGCTAGCCTCGTACAGTTATAAGACCGCGTCTTGCGGCTGGTTGCTACAAAGCAGGGTACTGGCGCGCATGAGCGACCCGACACAGTGCTCGCCACCCACGCCACCCGAGTGCTTCATTTGCACCGACAGCACGCCCGTGCCGCGCAAGTCGGCGTGCCTTTGCACAGATCGCTACGTGCACGACGCGTGCCTCGCCCAAATGCTCGCGACAAAAACGCGTGCCACGTGCCCCGTGTGCACGGCGCCGTATACAAACGTGCGCTGCAGGTCGCACATCGTGGGAGTCAAATGCGAGAGCGCGGGCGGGTGTGGCGTTTTTATGCTGGTGTCGGCAATCTTCCAACTCTTTTGTGCAATCGCCACATGGCGGCTCGTCGCAAGCCATACATACTTGCCGCCCATCCCGATGGCGATTGCATGGGCAGCAGCGACGTTCATGACGGGCGTCACAGTCGGACTCATTCTTGGATTAATACGATTTGTCGTGTTGCGCGGTCTGGCCAGGTTGGTACAATCGGTCATCGTGCGCGAGCTCAAGGTGCACGTGCTGCCCGCGCGCGCGCTTCCAGAAGAGGTGGCGATTGAGTTTGAGTCTAGTTAGCAAACTCGTGATTTGTAAAAATAAAAAAATCTATCGGCTGGCACGGAGGGCAACAAACAGTGCCAGCCCGCCCTTGCACACCGAGTCCAAAATCCCATACCCGAGGTCCTTTAACACGCTCAGCAGTGGGTCGGTCTGGTCTGATGGCATTGGCCGACCGCTGTTGCCCGGTTTCAAGTCGCGCGACCAGCAATTGAGCCACACCACCTGAAGCAATGAGATGATTGGGTATCCGATTTGGAGAATCGAGAGCGTCCACAACACATAGGCGTCTTCTTTTGCATACTCGGTGGTCTTCTCATGCGGCGGTCCAACGTGCAAGAGCAAGTCGAGTGTGGTCAGCACCCAGATGGTAGTGGAGCCAAGGTAGGCCACCATGCCAAGAAGGACGCTCATGCCACGCGAGGCGCGTGCGCGATCCTTGGGGACTCGTAAATCGTTTAGAAAGAAGCGAGCAATCGAGCCAAGAAAGATGACAAAGGTTTGTAAAAAGGCGGCCGTGTGTGTTGCAAAGATGCGGCCGTCAATGTGCGGCTCGGCCTGGTCGGCGACGGCGTGCTCGGCGAGCTTCATGAGAACCAACTGCGCAAAACGGGGAGTGACAGCGCTAAATGTTGTCTTGCGGCAGGTGGTGAGCGGACAGTACATTACTGTATGGTATGGAGTGGCGCAAGATTGAAGGTGTTTGGGTCTCGGACGCCGACACGCTGTGGCGTGACGACCACGAATACAAGACTGAACCACGCGATAGTGGTTATTGCAAGGTGATCATCGACAAGCAGTTCCATTTTGTGGCCAGGTTGGTGTGCCGCGCGTTCCACGGCGAGCCGAAAGAGGGCGAGACAGTCGACCATAAAAACCGGATCAAGCACGACAATCGTGCAAAGAACTTGCGCTGGGCTACTAAGAAGCAGCAACAGGCCAACAAAGATGCACTCGATCGCCCAACGCATGGCCTGAACATGCCCATTGAATACCGAGCAATCACTTCCAACGAATGGAAGCGGGCTCCGTCGCAGCAGCTATTGGCAGAGATGGGATTCGACCAAGCGTCCATTTCGCGGTGCGTCAACGGCAAGCAACGGCAGACCAAGGGCCATTACTTTCGAATATCCGACATTCCAAACGAGCCAAAGAAGGTGATCAAGAAAGACAAAGTGGCCAATAATGCAAAATGGCGTTCGGTTCAGCAGATCTTCGACGGAGTACAAGGACCCATCTACAAGTCAGCGCTCGAGGCGGAGCGCTCCACAGGAGTCGCTGCCCAGAACATTGCTAAAGTGTGTCGTGGTACCCGCAAAAATGCGGGTGGGTTCGATTGGATATATGCGTAGCGTACCGTTACTGTCCAGTCCGAGTGCCTGTGCACACACAATGGCCAAGCGTTAGTGTGGTGTATGGTACGGTGTTGTGTGGTTAAAAGATCAAGTCGCTGTGCCTCAGTGAGTCCACTGCAATCTCCTGAGCGTAGAGCTTCGAGCTGTTTTCGTATGCCTGCGCGTCGAAACCACCCGGCGCAATGTTGCGGCCAAGTCCCACCATCCACGCCGAGAGCGGCTTGATGTTCAAAGATTGCAAACGAATCCGCCAGATGAGCACGTAGTGGACAACCGCGACGGCGTTGATGGCCGCCGCCAGCCCGCACGTTTTGACCACGATTGGATCAGAGCTGCCGGCGGCGACCAAGGCGGCGAAGACGCCCGTTCCGAGGAGCTTGAAGAGCACCACGCGCATCACCGAGGACCGCAGCGGCACAGGGCATGCGCCTATGGCTTGAAATCGCAATCTTGGGTGGACTTGCGCCACAGTGCTGAAATCGCCATTGATCAACGCACCCAACTCGTCGCTCTCATCGTTGGTCTCCGCGGGCTCCACGGGCGCTGCGGTCCGTGGGACCGCGAGGGGGAGCGCACGAAAATTGAACCGATGGGGTGCCATGGGTGTTTTTTTAGATGTCAACCAATCTGGACTAATTGTGCGACACTTGACACCCACACAGACACACTCCCACACACGCTTCCACATACTCACACACGCGCACGCGCCTCCTAGGGATCCACGTCTTGCAGCGCAGCCAGGTCGACGGCTTCCCAACCGCCCTCTTCGTCCATGTTCGCATTGTCCGGGGGCATTCGCTGCCAGCCATCTTCATCGATGTCGATTCCGTGAAGATCGTTGTCTTCGTCGTCGCTATCCGACCAGTTGGCCTCTTCCGCCACATCAGGGTTGGGGTCTTCGGCAACCGCCGCGTCGTGGCGCTCGAGGAGCACCAACCACTTTGCCGGGTGGCCGACTGCGGCTGCGTGCTTTTGCGCATTCGTCGCGCGAGGGCGCAGCGCGTCGTTTAACGACGAGGCCCCGGTGATGCCCGTGCCCGATGGAATGTATGGCTCGAACTGCGGTCGCATAATCCGACCGATGGCCTGCACCACCGTCGCCGGCTTCAGCGCGTGGGTGCTACTCATCTTGTCGAGGATGATCAGCTGGGCCGTCCAAAGGTCCAAACCCTCGAGGCTGAGCGAGCGGTCGTTGGTGTTGATGAGAAGCACGCGGTTCGAATCGTCCTCGGTGACAAACGCCTTGATCGTCACAACCGCCTTGGCGGTTATAGCCTCGATGCTGTCGATCAGGCCCGGCAGGGCGGCACTGAGCGTCGTCCGCGTCTGCCGCGTGGCTTGGTTTTCATTGCCTTCGCATGCAAAGGCAAGCAGTATACGCACGCCTTTGGGCTTGTATCGAAGAAAGGTGCGAATGGTCTCCACCACGGCCTTGATCGATCCAGAGAAGGCCTTGTCCTCGCTCGAGAGCGACTCGAGCGCATCGATGAGTTTTGGCTCGTCGTCGACGATGCACTCCTCTGGCGTGGCATCCTTGGCCACTTCCTTGGGCGCGGGCGGCGCCTCGCCGCCAATGGCAGTGACCGCTTGCTGGGCGCTGAGGATGCCGTCGAGCAATTCCTGGTTGCACATTGGACAATTCTTGCCCAGGCGGTGGCGGTGCCGCCCGTCGAAGATGTTCGTACAGCACGGGAAGATGGCCGCGTGCTCGGGTGGGATTTCGTCGAGTGTAATGGGGCACTCGGCCGGCTGGTCGGGCGACATGGAGTCGGCCAGGGCTGCAAACATGCGCATTGTCGAATTGTACGCACGGCGCTTGTCCTCGATGCCAATCCAGTACTCCTCCTCCACACTTGTCAACCGTACGGGTGGCTGCTGCGGTGCTGGCTTCTGCGGCAAGTCGGTCATCTGCTTCTTGACGACCGCCTCGGCCGTGCGCAGACGGTCGTAGATGGTGCCCTCCGTCTCGGTAGCATTCGGGTCCGGAGCCGTGCTGGTGCCCAAGATGCACTGGCACTTTTCTCGCAATGCATCCCGTTCTTGGGGGTCGAGGACGGTGTCGCCACCGACATTGGTCAGGACCATTTTGAGGAGCGCGTCGATTCCCGTGATGGTGAGGTCCGACTTGAGCAGACGGCCCGAGAGCGACTGGACCCGGATCTTGAGGCCAATGCGCTTGAGTCCGCTCGGCATGACGTCGGCCATGCCTTTGCCGACCATGAACCGCAACCAGTCGGGGAGCGACAGCATGTGAAAGATGGCCGCGTGCTCCGTATTCCCGCTGTCGTACTTTTGGTTGCCAAGGGCTACCCGAATCGGGTGCCGCATCTGGCTCTCCGTGGCCTTGGACAGGCGATCGACGGTGGCTTGGAGAAAGAGGTTGGTAATCGGCGGCGACTCCGCCGCCCATTGCCGCGGGTCGGTGGCGCTGGTGCCTTCATCGTAGATGCGCGAGGCAAAGGCGATGCTCGGGTCGTCGCGCACCGTCTGGTAGGCCGACTCGGTCTTGGCAGGCACGAGCCACAGGATTGCCTCGCCGCGTTCGCGCGACTGGCGGTGGGCTTCGCGGAGCGTGCGACGCACCGTCTGCTGCCCGCCCGCGCCACCGCTGCGCTGCAGCACGCCGAGCCCATCCCAGATTTCAAATCCGTATTCAAACTCCACACGCATGGCGTCGTTGACAAGGTTGGCCGTGTGCTTCCACTGTCCCAAGAGCGGCTGCGGCACAAAGGCGATGACGACGCGTGCCAGGTCTTGGTCGCTGAGACGGTTGCAGCGCGTGAGACCGAGGCCCTCGACGGACGAGTTGGACCACAGCGAGGGACGCCACCGGTCCTGAAGCCCTTGCCACAGTTTGGGATCACAGACCTCGGTCATGGACATTGTAATTGCCATGACCGTCTTGCCGTTGCCGGTGGCAAAGTTGATGAGCGAGATATTGGGACGGGTCAGTGGTGGCATGCCGGCTTGCGAAGCCAAAGCAGCGGAGTCGTCCATTCGGCGTACGCGCGCGTGCAGCTCCATTGGGTAGCGCATAAAGTAGGCCCCAATGGCGAGGCGTTGCTCGGGACGAAGCGCAAAGTCGTCCGTCTCTCGGATAACCGGGCGCAGCAGCTCCTCCATGTTGTTGTAAATGTGGTTGAATGTCTCCAGTTCCTTGTTCGAAGAACGTACAAAGGGGTTGGTGACTTGTCCATCCGTCGGCACGCCGCCGAGCGTCGCCAGCTGGCTGTCGTGGTGCTGCATCTCGGCAAAGAGCGAGTAGGGGATGAAGCGCGCATCGGTATTGATCAAATCCTCAATGGACTTGTGTGACGTCGCAGTGCGCGTACCATCGGCATCGCGCCATTGCGGGAGTACGATTCTTCCCTCGAAGGCATCGACGTCTTGCTTGGCCGTAAACTCCAACGAGGGCCGCGTCTTGTCCATTTTGGACTTTAGGTAGCGGGCCGTTTCGGAATTGGCCGTCTTCCCGAGGGTCACCGGTGCACGCGCAGTCCCCGTGGAAGTCCGACCGCAGAGGAGGAGCGACGTGTGCGCAGACCGAGGCCGTTGGTCTTCCTCCTCGGACTCGCTGTCCGTCATGGTGGGCGGAGGAGGTCGAGTGACCTTGTGAGGTCGAATTGCAGTCTGGGAGCGCTGGCGCTTCATATGTGCTCGCCTTCTTTCAAAAGAATACTGGGCACACGCCGCAAGAGCAGCGCAACGTAAAAGGCGAGCACTTTTTGAAGAGATTGCCTTTTTTGGAAATGTGCGAGTTTGTCCGCTTTTAACACACCCACCCCTTTTCCCTTCAAAAAGTGCTCGCATTTTCACGTCTTGCGGCTTGTTGCCTTGGTGGCTTGTAGAGAGAAGAGCACGAGCACACCTGCGCAAGCGCCCTCTCAGATGGCCAACCTCAACTTTGCAGTCGGTGCAGTCGCCGTCGTCGACAAGTGGGTCGAGTACGCGAGCCGGGCTGCCGGGAATCTGTGCTGCAGCAACCCCAAGTGTGTCCACCTCGTCGAGCACGTCGTTGACGGCGACGACAATGTGAGCTTCAAGGACCTCGGCTGCGAGTCGACGGTCGACGTCAACGTCAACGGCAAGCTCGAGAAGCGGTACCGCTTTGGACCCACGGACACGATTCACCTCGGCTCGCGTTCCCTAGTCTGCCCGAAGACCAACAAGCTCGAGGTCGATTCGGCACCAATTGTGTGCGGCGATTGCATGGCCGTCGGTGCGCACGTGGGCCGTGGAGGCGTGTGCCGGGCCTGTGTCGCCGAAGCCCCCGACGACGTCGACATCTCCACCCTGCCGCGGGCCGATCCGCACGGACCGCGCATCACAGCCCTCGAAGCGCACAATGCAAACTCGTACAATGAGGCCGACGCGCTCGAGCAGATTCGCGAGGAGGCGCTCAGCAACGCCAACGCCAACCCCGGTCGTGGCGGCGCCGAGGTCCAGCGTGTCCTTTTGGAAGACCGCAAGGCCGAGCTGACCAAGGCCACGGCGACGGCAAGTGCGGCGAAGAAGATTTACTCCGAGACAAAGAAGCACCTGAAGCACATGGAGCAGGGCTACGACTCGAAAAACCCGAGGTGCGAGGACATTGTCCTCGACGAGGACGAGGATGAAGCGCGCGATTTCTTCATCGAAAACAAGAAGAATGTGGCATTACTTCGCGAACACTACCCGCAGTGCGCTCTCTACTGGTACGGCGAGCCGCCGACGGAGGAGGCCATTGCCGAGGCCAAGGGCTTGGTGGACTCCACCTTGGCAGAGCTCAACACGGCAAAGGCAGCGATGAACGCTGCGGGACTTGCGGTCACGGAGGCCGAGGCCGAGCTCGCAAAGCTCGGACAGGACTACGACGACGCAGCCGCCGCGGCGGAACCCAATGCGGCCGCTCGTGGAGCTGTTCCGAAGAAGGGTGGCAAGAAGTTTCGTGGCAAGCTCTACTCGGAGATGGATGATGATGAGAAGACAGCATTCAATGATCACAACGTTTTGGCAAAAGAGAAACGGAAGCAGAAAGCCGTCCTTGACAAGTCGATGATTGAAAACTACCCGCGCGTCTATAGGAGGGCGAAGAAGTACCAGCAGGCCGTCGAGGAGAAGAAGTACGCCAACGAGGCCCGTGCCTTTCAGGAGAAAGTCCAATTGGATTGGCTCGAGCAGGTGAAAAACAAGCCCAACGGCTGGGATGCGGAGAAGATGCAAGCCGACTTCAAGAAGTACTGCGGAAAGCGTCGCCGGCAAGAAGAGGAGAAGGAAAAGGACGCCGAGCCGGTGGCGGCCGAGGAGGAGGAGGAGGAGGAAGAGGGCGAGGAGGAGGAGGAGGAGGAGGAGGAGGACGAGTGATGGCGCGGGAGGTGGGTGTGTTGTGTGTAGTGTGGTGATTCTTGCGGCGTGTGTGTGTGTCTTGTGTAGAAGAAGAAACCATGAAGCGCAAACGCTCCTCCAAAGAGCAAGCTGTTGTAGACGCCGCCGCGACCAAGCGTGCGGCCATTGCGGCCGAGGTGGCGCTCGGGCCCATACCGACCCGTCTGCTCCTCTTTGGAATGCTGGGTCCCTTTGCGCCGTGGCGCATGCGGGAGGGGCTCTTCGACTCCGACGAGCCGGGCGAGCTCTGGGCCGCGCACCCCGACTTCGCACCGTCGGAGGTGCTGGTGTCCAACTACGGCCGCGTGGCCACGCGTGGAAAGGCCGGCGTCGGCGAGTACGAGGTCTGTTCCATTGGGACCTTGACCAAACAGGGCTACCGAAGCGTAGGGATTGATGGCAAACACAAGCTCGTACATATTCTCGTGTGCGAGGCCTTTCACGGGCCCAAGCCGAATATCAAGGGCATCACCGTCGATCACATTGCAAAGTACGGCGGCGACTTCGTGCGCGAGCGCTCCGACAATCGCGCGTGCAACCTGCGATGGGCGACACTCGAAGAGCAGCGCGAAAACCAAAAGGAGCACTCCGCAACCTCAATCGGCGTGCCCGTCCTCGCGCGAAAGGTGGGCAGCACCGACGACTGGGTTTCGTACGCGAGCGCATTTGCCGCTGGCAAGGCGCTTGGGATTGGTTCGGGCAACATCAGTAAGGTCTGTAATGTGAAGAAGAGCAGCATTACCGCCGGTGGCTACATGTTCAAAATCGACACGTCGTCGCTCGAAGTCCAGGGGGACTTGCCGCGGGAGGAGCTCGGACCAGCACATGCGCGCTTCTGTGTGTCCACGGAGCGGTGGAAGGTCGACCCAATGAGCCACGGGCGCACGCGCGTGTCGACACGCGGGCGCGTCCAGACCAAAACCCCGACCGGGGACGCCTGGGGACCCAGGCGCACGCCGCTGGTCATTGTCGGCACGAACTACGCCAAGGTGGGTGGTACCGGGGTGCACCAGGTCGTTTGGCGCACCTTTTGCCCCAACGACCCGCCGATTAACAATGAGACAATCGACCACCTCGACCAGGACCCGTCGAATAATGCGCTGCACAATCTGCGCCGCGCCACCAAGTCCCAGCAAATGCGCAACCAAACTCGCCCGTTGGCCGACGACATTGTGCGCTTTCGCACGCCCATGCTCGCGTGGAAGGAGAATGCGTCAATCGAGACGGCCGTGCGCTTCGTCGGCGGAGCCCCGGCGGCGCGCGCGCTCAACGAGCAGCTCGACACGACAAAGTTTACGCCGGGTAATATTTCCCGAGCCGCGCGCAACGAGGCCACGCACAACGGATGGCGCTTCAAGGTTGACGAGACGGCCGAGGCGGTGGCCGCGCGCGCCGCCCAGCGCCAGCGCGTGTGCGCGGCCATTGCGGCGCTCAGGGCGGCGGCTGTGTGTACTGAACAGTCATGAAAATTTAAAAACACACAAGAATTACATCGACTCCGAATGCACAGCGCCGTCGTCCGAGAGCAGCGACTTGCGCTCGAGCTTCTTGGAAGCCTTGGGCGCCGCTGGGTAGGCGCTCGGGTCGATACCAACCACAATCGCCGGCGACTGCACAGCCACTGGTGCAGCTGGAGCCGAGACGTCGGATTCGTCTGCTTGCATGGCCTCCAATTCTTCCAGCAACTCATCATCGTCAAAATTGTCGGCTTGCAATCCGCCCAGGACCGAAGAAACGTCCTCGGCAAAGTCCTTGAGCTCAACCGCCGCGTCGACCGCGTCTTCCGTCTTCGACATTAGACCAATCGTCTTCTTCTTCGCGACGGCAACGGACGCCGACAAGGCTGTTGCTACTTCCTTTTGCAAGGCGCTTTCGGCGAGCATGTCGATCTGGCGCTCGAGCGCCGAAGCTGTCGCCATTGCGTTTGCGTGTTGGCCTTCGGCTTGCTTGGCCTTTTTCAAACACGCCAGTGCTTCGGTCTTCTTGCCCGCAGACATGAGCGATTTGGCCTTGGCGCGCGCGGCGCCGGCCCGCTCGCCTAATGTCTCAGCATGCTGTTCCATTGAAGCGGCGGCTGCGGTTAGACGATTGGATGCGGTATTTGATGCGGTGTTTGATGACGCCTTGTGTCCAAAGACGGCTTGGTCGAGCGAAGCCGAGGAGTGACGTGCGCGCCGCCGAAAAATCCACCCGAGACAGCTAACACGTGGGGCGTCTTCGTCGTTCATCGCGCGCTCCAACCGTGTAACTTGAGCTGCAATAGCGTCAACCTTGGCCGAACGCTCCCCTAGGGCTTGTTTCTTGTCTTGGACGTTGCGAATCGTAGTGTCCATGTTGGTGGCAGAAGCATCTTTCACACAGGTCGGGGTTGCGGGTTTGGGTTAGCGCAGAAACCATAACACAGTCGTGGTTCGGGAGGAAGAGGGGCGAGGGGGAAGTGTACAACGCGACGCGCGCGTCGCGACGGTTTGCTTCTCCAAACGGGAAAATGGCAATCTTAACCACAACCATCGCAATCGTTATAGGCGGGGTATTTGTTTTGGTTTCTGCCACCGTCGCCGCGGTCATCGCACGAAGATGGCCGCGACACGTTCTTAGACGACGAGGTTGCGACCATTTCGACGTTGCGGGAACTATACCGTCGGCTGAGAGTATTACAGAGATACCGCCTCGATTGACATTTTCAAATCTTACGGCGCCTCCTGAACAGTCTAGTAGATCCTTGCGGCTTGTATAGTGTTATAATAATATGTAACCAGTGTCTGAGAAGAGACACACGCGCGTTTATTCTCTCCTCCCAAAATGTCTTCCAAAAACCAAGACGACGACTCGGACGGAAGCGATGAAGAAGAACCAGCGCAGCCGTCGCTCCAAGGTCGTCCGTGCCTCTGCTGTCTGCGCGTCGTCACGACCAATCGCTGCAAAAGGTGTGGGTTTTGTCCAATGTGCTCGCTCGAGTGCGAGACCCTCTATGCAGCCGTCAAGAATGGCAATGCGGCTTGCTGTTATCACCTTGTGATCGACGCCGTTCACCGAACCTCACCGCTCGACGAGGAGTGTCTCGGCGACCTCGTCGGTGGCCCGACCGCGATTATGGGTGGAACCATCAAGGGCTACACCGCACAGGAAGCTCTGCCGACCATTGTCCAGTTTGTCGTCGACCAGCTGCACTTGAATGAATCGAATGCGCCGCTCACCTTGCACTCACACGTGGCCGGCACGCTGGTCCCGATTAGCGACCGCACCTGGTCGCGCGCCATGCTGCGCATTGGTCACATCCCCACCCTAATCGGCGGCACAAGTCCAAAGGAACTCCTCGACGAGGAGCACAAGGCCTCGGCACGACTCCTTGCAAGCGCCGGCCAACTGGCCGTGGCACAAACTCTCTCGACTGCGACAAAAAACAAAACACACAACAACCAAGGGCACGTGTTCGTGCTGGCGCGAGTGGTGCGTATCCCACCCTCTCTGGGCGCAAGCTTTGCGTTTGGGCTTCAGGTCGATCTCATTCTGGCAAACGGGGTGCGGAATATGAGTATCGAAACGCTCGAAGCAGAGCGCGTCGGGGGCGGCATACGCTCCGCGGTTGCCGTCTACAAACTCGAGGGTGTCCTTCATGCCGAAAGTGGTTTCCCAATATTTCGATTTCCAAGTTCGAGCGCGCACAATCACGTACTCTTGAGCAAGGAGCTGAGCCACTCGCTACAACCCTTGGTGCCCCTTGCAAAAATGCGCACTGCGCTCACCATGCCGCCGCCGCCAAGATGAGAATGCTGTGTGTGTGTGTGTTTGTGTGTGTTTGTGTGTGTTTGTGTGTGTGAATACCGTTGTGAAAAAAAGAATTTATTTTTTAACCTGTTCGAAAAACTCCAAGGTTAGAGTAACCGGGTTGTGGTCAGAGAGCCCCTTGAGTCCAATCGCCGAGTTCTGCTGCTTTACGAGCCGCATCACTCCTCCATTGGGCAGGTACTTTTTGTAGCTCGTGCTGTCGATGAGCACGTTGTCGTAGTTCTTCAGACCCGATGAGGTGGCCGCGCTCTCTGGGATTGTCGCGACGAAATCGCTCTTTGAAAGATTGTAGCGCTCGATTTCCGTACCTTCGGCATCGACGTCGACAACACCCGGGAAGGTGTTGAAATCTCCAGCGATAATGTGAACAACCTCCTCCCGTGATTTGCCCGCGTCCTTGGCGCCCTTGCGCGTATGCGCGAGATTCCACTCAGCACGCACCTCGTCCCAGTATCCCTTTAGGATTGCACCGAGCTGTGTGTCGCGCTGGCGCGCGCGCTCAACCGGATTGGCAGGCGGTAGGTGCACGCTCGTAAGTGCAAGCTTAAAATTCGGCCGGTTCGGATTGGACACCAAGATTTGCAACGGCGCATAGTCCAAGAGAATGCTCGGGGCTGTGCCCGCCGAC
>Ga0115007_10001203_pt1 | contig 16780 bp, 25 predicted proteins | sample ArcOceMetagenome_2_FD_87166 | JGI IMG/M metagenome (GOLD analysis project Ga0115007, IMG submission 87166) | Marine eukaryotic phytoplankton communities from Arctic Ocean - Arctic Ocean ARC135M Metagenome | ecosystem: Environmental > Aquatic > Marine > Oceanic | place: Arctic Ocean | collected... | reverse complement strand
TTTTTGTTTTTCTTCTTTTTATTTTTTTTTTCTTTTTTCTTTTTGTTTTTCTTCTTTTTTTTTTATTTGTTTTTCTTTTTGTTTTTCTTCTTTTTTTTTTGGTCGTTTTTGTTCTGCCTCCTCTCGCTATATTATTAACAGCATTCTTTTGGTTCTTAATCTCATACATCTGTGCCTTCAATGATAAGAAATATTTCTCCTTCGCCTCCTTCTTATTCTTCACATCATTCTTAAACACATTAATACGTGACTTCAATAATGAGATATCTTCTTTATTTTTTAAGATTGTCGGCACGGCTTTTTTTTTGGCTAGTGGACTGTGGTAATTTTTCATTTTTTTAATCTCATTATTCAATTTTTGAATGTCACTGTTCGAAGTTTCAATTTTATTCTCCAATTCTTGAATTTCCCTGTCCAATTTATTAATCGTGTCTTTCTCCACCTTCGTCTCCTCCTGCCGTACCGTCGGTGCCTTCTCCAGCACCTGCCGTGACAGCTGTGCCTGCTGTGCCTGCTGTACCCGCTTCGTCCCCTGCTGCAGGGGACGTGGTGGAGCGGTTGATGGTGGTGGTGGTACATTGGATGATGATGCACCAGCATCCGCGTTTTTTTTCTCCAACGCTTTTCTATTTTCTTCCGCCAAATCTGTTTCTTGTTGAATCAATTGGGAAAATGGAATGATGTTGGCCCGGTTTACGTTCATTTTACTCTCTTCTTCCGGCAGCAGCTGCAGCACTCGACTGTCTTGAGCATCGTTGCGTTGTTCCAACCTCTTCAACTTCTCCAACTGATCCAACTGCTTCCCCTTTGACAGCACCTGCTGCGCACGGTCTCTGTTCATTTGACGACGTATTCTACTTTCTCCTGCGCCGCTATTTTGATAATCATCTTGTCCTATACCTGTTGTTTGTTGTCCATCCAATGTTGCACCCATTGGTGCTTTAAAACATAATTTCTGCATATATATTATATTTATATTTAAAAATGCTAAACACGGCAGGCAATGAAACATGAAATTCCTGAAACCAGAGCTACAATTAAAGAACTGGTTGTCATTACTTGTTTATGGTGAACCAGCATGTGCATAAATTGTGATTTAAACGAAAGGGTCGAAGCCCCATTAGGAGGTTTTACTTCTTCAGCGGTTGCAAAAGGTGATAGACAATATGACAAAGCAATATTTAAAATAACACCAATCATAGCAGTTTTTAGAAATAAATTTTTATCCATTCTATAATATTATTATAGAATGAAAAAAAATTTAAACAGTTCACCAACCAACATAAGAAATTTGTCTATATGTTAATAGTTTAAGAGCATTTAAAAAATCTTCTTTGCTTAAGTCTTGATTGAGTAAATGATTAAAAGTTTCAATTTGTGTTGAATTTAAATTTCCTTGTGTCCATGTTTTAATTCCTGTAAGTTTATTCAAAGAAAGTTTGATCCATGCTTTATAAAAGCTAGGATCATAATTTTGTGCATAGTTGTTAATCATCGATTCTTTATCCATTATAATATATCTTTATTTCATATCTTTAAATATATTGACAATGTTATTCCTAAAACTTAGTCTTATGCATACTATAAATATTACGTACCCACTTATCAACTGGTCCGACCATCTTCATATCGTCCCATTTACTAGAAGTTGTAAGACCATCTGTTACAATTGTTACTAAAATCTCTTTACCCTCTGGTGTGAGATATACATGCGCAGATGGATTACCATCCCCCCACTTCACGTTTCTTTGCTTTTCCGAATACCAACCGATTTGCGAATCACCCCCCTCAAACCAACTCTTAAGTTTACGAATCATTCTAATTCCAGACATTTTTTTATGATAAAAACAAAAAAAAAATATAATCAATTTTTAAGAACTTCAGTTATATATTTTGGTAACTCATAATCATCAGGTCTGTATTTTTTATCAACCCATTCTAAAACTAAAGGACATGTAACAGCATAAGGTGCTTTGCTAGTCCATTTTGTTTTATAAAAAAGGGTTTTTAATTTTTTAATTCTATTAACAATCCCACCAGCATTTCTGGGAGGAATATGCTTCAAAGCCCATTCAAACTGCATGGATTCTATTTTTGTGGGAAACCCGTGAATAAGACAAATATGTTTCCAACCCGAACCTTTACTGGTAGTATATTTTGCACCACCTTTAATAACGCCATTGTGTGCTCTTAATCTTTTTTCAACATTGTTGGAAACACCAACGTATGTATAACCATTATTTTCAATAATATAACAGGACCATTCCATTATTTAATCAATATTAAATTAACATTAAATTGAAATTAATAAAAATATTAAAAATGAACACAAATTTAACATGTTAAACTTTCAAATTCCTTTTTCAAAAGCGCAAATCTAATACCATTTGGTCTGTATAAAACATGATTCCTCCAAATTTGAAAAATATTACTATTTGAAAGAACTCTTAAAGCTTTAACCTTGGTATAAGCAATAATTTTATCTTTAACATTTTTAATAAGCTCGTTTCTAATACTAGAAGCATAACCCATAATAGAACCCCATCCACCCGATTCGTAAGATGTGATACATTTATTAATAGAAGAATGTAAAAAGCCAATATCTAGTATTAAGTATTGAATTCTTTGTGAAATTTTCATAAGATTTTTCCATTCGGAAGAGAACTTAATAATAAGAATAACGTCATTATACATATAATCTTTGTCTGCAACAACATTATGATACCAAGGTCCAGCACTCATTTTATGATTTTTGTAAAATCATAAAAAAATAAAAAAACAATCAATTTATAATATCGATTAATATGTGGATATAAATAAAGGATTATGACTTCTATCTAAATAAAATCCACCGGGAACACCATTAAAAACAAAACTATGTTTGACAAGATGACTAATATCTTTACCATTAGAATCAATACATTTAATTTTCACACTACCATATTTGACTCTAGTAAAAGATTCAAATCGCTTTGTCCTTTTTAATGATTTTGTGGGTGTTCTATCGCCAAACTTCCATCTCCATAATTTTTTAAACCATGAATTACTAGACATTTTTATAATTGTTTTTTCAAAATTATGAAAAAAACAAATCAATTTTTATAATTTTTCAACCATAAAAAATTAACGTCTATTTTTGTTTTTTCTTTTACCTCTATTTGTTTTGTTTTTTCTTTTACCTCTATTTGTTTTGTTTTTTCTTTTACCTCTATTTGTTTTGTTTTTTCTTTTACCTCTATTTGTTTTGTTTTTTCTCATACCTTTATTCTTTGAAACGCGTTTATTCTTTGAAGATTTTCGGCGACCACCAACTAATCCAGCATTTTTAGCACAATTTGTCATTATATAATATATAAATATTTAAAAAATTGAAAAATAAAATAAATAACAATATAATAACAATAACAACAACAAATACCAAAGAAAAAAATAACAAAATAATGTCGTGTAGTAAATGCAAAGAAACTGAACATAACGCGAGAACATGCGATTTAAAAACCCCTAAATTACCTTTAAGTAATAAACAACGCAAGTTAAATTGGAATAACGCTTTAAAAAATGAACAATGTAGAAAAATAAAATCCCAAAATAATCAAATTAAGAAACAAGAAAACCGAATAAATTTATATAAAAAAAAGACAGAAGAGCAAAATAAAAAAATAAAAGAACTTGAAAACTTAATAAAATCAATCAAAGATAAAAAGGAAAACTCCGAAATTTGCGCGGTATGTTATGGTCGATGTGAAAATGATGAAAAACACAAAACAGAGTGTGGTCATGTATTTCATCTGGGTTGTCTAATGCCGTGGATAAAAAACAACAATACATGTCCATGTTGTAGGGATGAATTATACAAAAAAACGAATAATTTGAGCATAGAAGAAATTCAAAATATATCCACAGGTGTAATTTCATTTAACTTAGATATTAATATAGAAGATCCAATGACAACAAATACAATGTTGCAACACGGAACTCTGTTTAATTTGGGAGATGAAATAGGTAGACAAATATTGGAATCGTTAACAGATGAATCGATGGGATGGGAACCAATGGTCGAGACATATGAGTCAAGCGATGACGAAGAGTCAAATCACTGGGAAGAACAGGACCCAGAAACGGACCCAGAAACGGACCCAGAAACGGACCCAGAACCCGTAATAGGTGAATGGGAATCTCCACTACTTAACGAAATGGAAGAAGACATTATCTTGACACCGTCACCATTTACTTATGAAAGGGTATTGGGTTTATTCCGAGTAAACGAAGGGTTTTCATTCATGAACATCGATTATGGTATATTCAGAAACCACTTTAATGTAATGAGGGAAATGAGAAGCCGCAATTCATTCAGAAATGCATGGTTTAAAATAAATAACGAAGGAGTGCGCGTATAATTAAATCAGTATAAAAATATTACTACCATATTAAGTAACAATAATATCCAAAATAATAATATCCAAAATAATAATATCCAAAACAATATAAAGAAAAAACAACAATATAATTTGTAAGCAATGGTATAACAAGGTAAGTGACTAATCTCGTTTAGCTCAGTCGGTAGAGCATCGGTCTTATGAGCCGAAGGTCAAGGGTTCAAATCCCTTATCGAGAATTGGGAGTGACGTTATTTTTTTTCCCCGTGGCGCAATGGATAGCGCGTTCGACTTCTAATCGAAAGGTTGTGGGTTCGAGTCCCATCGGGGAAAAAATATGGGAGTAAGCCTGGATGCCCGAGTTGGTCCAAGGGGGTCGACTTAAGATCGACTGTGTTCGCACGCGGGGGTTCAAATCCCCCTCCAGGCAGGAGTTTGACAGACACTCATTCAAAAATGTCCAGAACAAGATGCAATCGTTGTTCAAATTGTGAAGTTGGCATCTGGCGACCACAGATGTTTATAGAGAATTACTGGGACTATAATGGATAAGGGTTATTAATAATAGGAAGGAAAGTAAATTTATAAATGGGAGAGGATAATATGTTATCTCTTGCTTTGTTAGCTCAGTTGGTTAGAGCGCACGACTGTTAATCGTGAGGTCACTGGTTCGACCCCAGTACGAAGCGTATTTTAATTTTTAATACAATTAAAAATTAAAAAACTTTTTTCCACTCACACCACTTACACCACTCACACCAACTAAGGTACCTCAGAATTGGGAGAAGGTGTATCCAAATCAATCCAATCAGCATCACCAGGCATAGCCCATTCATTGTCCGGAATATCATCACTCACCAAATCAGGCATATCATCTTCATCATCACTCACCAAATCAGGCATATCATCATAAAGTTCAGAATCATCATTTACCCCATAACCATAATTTTCTTCTGGTATATTTATCTGAAGAGAATTTTGAATTTCCAAATCCTGGACTTGCCAAAAATATTGATTATAACTCATTTTGTATATTTACAACAAAAATAGACATTTAGAATATGTTCAATTTTTAAATCTTTGAATCTTTGTTTAAATAAATATAAATCTTTGATATATATATATACTAATGTCAGCAACAGCAACAGCAGCCACTAAAACACCGGAACCCAAAGCAGAAGTGAAAAAACAAGCACCAAAACCCAAAGCAGCAGTACCCAAAGCACCCAAAGTGGAAGTACCTAAAGCCAAGGAATCAAGTCAACCACCAGCTGCACCAGTCGCTGCAAAAACAAATAAATTATCTGCCTTTCTCAAAAAGTCTTCAACTGCCGAAGAAACTACAGCTACAGAAACCAAAGTCGAAGCACCCAAAGTCGAAGCACCCAAAGTCGAAGCACCCAAAGTCGAAGCACCCAAAGTCGAAGCACCCAAAGTCGAAGCAAAACCAGACGCCAAACAAGACGCCAAACAAGCAGACGCCAAACCAACGGCAGTGGTCAAACCAACGACAGTGGTCAATAACTCAGAAGGAACAGAGGAAACAGAAAATAAAAACATAAAATTAGATCCAGGAGAAGACTTTAAATTATTAGAAGACTGCGCAATATTACTAGCATTACATGATGGAGATAATCTTGCAGATGATTTTGCAGATAATTTTGAAGTTTGGTTTGAAAATATAAAAACAAAGAAAACAAACGAAATAATGGATGAATTAGGTCATAATTACCATAGCGATAAAGGGGTTAGTAAAAGGGCATTAAAAGTTGCAGTAAATAAACTAAAAGATAATCATAAAAAAATTTTTAAAGAAAACAAAAAAATAATTAAAGATAAAAAAAACGAAATAAGAAAAAGAGAAAATTTTGTAAAAAGAGGATTAGAAATATTTGGAAGATCGGGATTTATGAAAAGAACCGATGAGCTAATGGACAAGGTTGTCAATGATTATATTGCATGGCTTGTAGAATTTAACCAGGATGATTTGATAGAGAAGGAAAAAAAATTACAAAAAAGAAAGCAAGAAAAATTAAACAATAAGAGAAAAACAGAAGAAGCAGCTGCAGAAGAAGCTGCAGAAGAAGCTGCAAAAGCAGCAAAAAAAGAAATAATGGTCAAAGAAATTGTGAATCGTAAATTGGAAGAATTAAGGTCGGGTGGATCGCCAAAAGACATTCCTTTCGTCGGTGGCGGATGGTTTACTTCCACCGATACACGATTCATTTATATTCAACTGTCAAAAAAAAGAGATTTATATTTTCACGTTGTAAAAAATCATAAACTTATTTACTTTGACTCTAACACTTTGGATGGGAAGGAGAAGGAATGGATTAAACGAAGACAAAAACTCATTGACTTTATTTCATATTTAGAACATTATGTTAGTAAGGCAGTAGAAACAATGCAAGAAAGTTTGGGTGTACCAGTAGGTGAAACTCCAACCGGAGGTAGAAAAAAAACAAGTAAAATCCATATATATTTGGGAACAAAACCACCAAAAAAGAAAAAAACACGAAGGAAACATAAAAGGAAACCCAAAAAGAAACCCAAAAGGAAACCTAAAAAGAAACCCAAAAAGAAACCTAAAAGAAAAAAGGGGGTAAGGGGGAAATCTCCCCCTACAAAGAAAAGAAACAAAAAGAAATTGAATAATAAAAACAAAAAAACAAGAAGAAAGAAACAAAAATAATGTATCCAGCAAACTTTGTCCATCCAACAAAATCCTTAATAGTTATAAACAAATTGTTAGGACCAATGGATGTATTAAATATCATAAAATCATATATATATTATGACGTAGAATCGCTAAATTTTGCAAAGAAGATAACAAAAAAAAATGAAAAACTAACAAATAAAATAAAAGATTCAAAGAAAATAACATGTTCACCAACCGGGTATTGGAGTTTACATTTAAAACCCAAATATAAACAAAAAGCCCAATTTCAAGGATATAATTGTAATATATGTGGGGAATACACATTGGTGTTATGGAAAAAATATAAAAATATTAATAGTTCATTACCAATATGTTTTTGTAGTGACGAGGACTAATGTACAATAGCAGCAATAAGGGAGCGTGCTTTAGCTAGATGTGCATCTTCTTTAATAGCATTAAATCTATATTTTTTTTTATTTTTACGATATGATATATTTTTCAATCTTTTTTTTGATTTTTTAATATTATCGAGCATAATATGTTCAAAGTCGACCCATTTACCATATTTCCAATAACCCCATTTAGAACTACCGGTAACCACTCCTCTACACATTGGACAAGTATTATCTTTCATTTTTTTACAACAATCGACACATATAGCATGATTACACTTAGATATAATAGAAAAAGAAGAACAAACAACATCTAAACAAATAGGACATTCAATTTTAGTACTGTCATTTTCCAAACTTTGATATGAAACTTTTGATTTCATAGAATCTTCAAAACTTTGAAAGTAAATACACAATCCATTTTTAAACTCATGCGACATCTTATAAATATATGTTATAAAAGTAAAAATATTATCAATTTTATACACAATATCTAGAGACATGGTGCGTAAAAGCAATTGAATTTTCATAATAAAAAAATTTATGAACTTTAGAATAAAATATAATATTATTATATAATTATGGCAGGTAAAGGTTCAATGATGAAGCAAGTAAATAAAGTCGCAAAAAGCGAACTTTTCTATTATTTAATATTGGCGGCATCGGCACTCCAAATATACAAGATTTTCATGGATAAATCCGTGTACTGTCTTGGTATGTTTGCTTTAGCAGCGGTTGTAGCATGTCAGTTCACAAAGAATCAATCGGTATGTTTATTGGCTGGTTTAGTAGTAACTAACTTTGTAGTTGGTTGTAGTAAAATTATGTAAAAAATTTTTATTTATAAATCAAATAAATAAAAATAATATATTATATAGACAAATGTCATTTACATCAAAACAAGTGGTAAAAAAATTACCATTAAAATTTAATTTAATAAATAAGCTAACACATAGTAATTATTTTTTATACGGTATATTATTCTTATCAATATTAAGATTGATAAAGTTCTATAAAGAAAATAATGTATTATGTTTAGGAATATTTATAGTATTTATACTTTTATTTGTAAATAAAAAAAGTCTGGGTATAAAAACAAACTTGGGGAAAAAGATGGAAATGTCAATCGGATTATTAACATGTGTTTGTATAACAACACTTTTATGTTATAGAAAAAGTTTAATAGAAGGAAACACTGGATCAAAATCAGAAGAAGACGACGAACAAAGTGGTATGTCAAACAAAAAAAATAATGCATATGACCAAGGAAAATCAAAGTGTGAGGAAATATTCAAAAAACCAAATGAAACAAAAGAAGAATTGGAATTAGTAATAGACACATGTAAAGAGGATATTGAAAAATTAGAAAAAAAAGAAAAAACATCTATTGGAGAAATGAAAACAGCTGTCAAAAAAAAAATAAAAGAACTGGAAAAATTAAAGATACAATTAGAAAACAAGAAAAAATTATTAGATGTTAAAATAAAAAAAGAAAAAATGTTAGAAAAAACATCTTTTTTAATAAGCCCTCCAGAATTAATGACGGGGGGTAATAGACCAATACCTGCCGAAGACTATTTAAACCCTTTATTAAAAGAAAAAAAAGACAAAAATTTAGAATCAGTAACAAGTATGATAGAAATAACAAAGATAAAACACGATAAAAAAATACCAGAAGTAGCATTTGAAGAAAAGGGAAAAATCATTTCAAATAATGAAGCAAATATAGGAGCAAGTAATTATTAATTTCTTCTTTAATTAGTGTTTTCTGTGATGATAATCATGGTGTTTTTTCATTATTTTATATTTTTTTGAATAGGAATTTTTTCTCTTTTTTCTCTTTGTACCCTTTCCATTTGTTTTCATATTACCCTTTCTCTTTTTTCTCTTAGTACCCTTTCTCTTTTTTCTCTTAGTACCCTTTCTCTTAGTTCTCTTTTTATTTGTTTTCCGAATACCCTTTTTATTTGTTTTCCGATTACCCTTTTTATTTGTTTTCCGATTACCCTTTCTCCCACCTGTCTTACCTCCTGCTCCACTTTGCAAATTTTTCAGATTGTAGCTAATTGAAGCTGTTGCTTTGTCGAACGCCTTATTTACATTTTTTAAAGTATCGTTTTGTATTTGCTTAGCCTGTTCAAAAGCCTGTTCCTTTATTCTTTTCGCTTTTATTGCCGAATTTGATAATTCTGTTTCCAATTTATTTTGAACTACGCCGACGGCACTGGTAATGGATTTAATTTGTTCATTAAACAATGTACTAGTAGAAGAATCCGTAGGAGAAGTAGTAGTAGAAGAATTAGTAGTAGAAGAATCCGTAGTAGAAGAATCCGTAGGAGAATCCGTAGTAGAAGAATCCGTAGTAGAAGAATCCGTAGTAGAAGAATCCGTAGTAGAAACCGTAGTAGAAGAATCCGTAGTAGAAGAATCCGTAGAAGAATCCGTAGTAGAAGAATCCGTAGGAGAAACCGTAGTAGAAGAATCCGTAGTAGAAGAAACTGCTGTATCAATAAGAGGGTCGATAGTAGTCATATCAATACCCTTACATTCTTTTAAACATTTTTTACAATCACAATCCATAACATGTGTTTGTTTATTCTTTTTACACATACCTAATCTTTTCCTCCACCAAGAACATTCTTCATGTTGTTCTTTTGTAATAGAACTAGGCTTAGGACAAGAACCCAACCCCAACGCTCTTTGAAAATACGAACAATTATTTTCTTTTTCTTTTACAATATTTTTTTTTTCAATATTATCAATATTACTAAAAAGACCGGACATATATATAATATAAACAATATAATTAAACGTCTAAATTATGTAGAAACAAAATTTTTATCAAAATAACAAACTTCCGCATCATTTCTTTTATCTAAAATAGTGTTTATATTATCAATTTTACTAGAATTATCTAATAAATCATAAACATAAAATACAATTAAAAAAACGGAGGAAAAAGTTGTAAATAAAATAATAGCGGATCCTCCTGAACAAACAATAATAACAGTTGTAATAGTAATACTACTATATAAAGTAATAAATGAACAATTACTTTTATTTTGACAATCTAGATGATTTTTCTTATCATTTAGATATAAATTTGATTTTCGTTTTAAATAATTATAATTAATTTTATTTCTTTTATCACAACAACAGTGAGATTTTTTGGAAAATAAAGAACCCATAATATATAACAATATAAATTATCTCAAAGTGGAAGAAAAATATGAATGTGTCCTGTTAAAAATGGGTCTAGTATGTCCGGCTCTTAAAACAATATTATTAGAAATATCTTGAACATTAGAAACCATATTGTTGGTATAATCAATAACATGATTACCAATATTATCTATTTTTTTGGACATATGAAATAACTGAGAAGAAATATTTTGATTTTCTTTTTTTATTTCATAAATTTGTTTTGTAAGTAAAAAATTTTGTGAAAACAAACTTGGGTTCATATATAACTAATTTTAAAATTTTTAAGTAAAAATACAACAATCAATAAAAACATAAAAGCAATAATAAAAAATTGAAGTAAAATATTATCAATTATAATAAAAATACTTAAGGATTATATAATATATTAATATAAAATGGCCCAAGTTCAATACCAAGAAAATCAAGTAATGATTAACGACATGTTTTATGAATCGCACGCATCACTAATTGAGAGAGTGTGTATAGCATTAAATAGTGTAGATAAGATTGACGAATTAAAAACAATGTTATTGGGAGAAAGGATGAAAATGAAATTTAAAAAGGACCCAAATAAACCAAAGAAACCTAAATCAGGTTTCTTGTTTTTCTGCGATGAAGTACGTGGTAAAATTATCGAAACTCATAGAAAAGAGAACGGAAAGGTTATTATTGGTGATGTAGCAAAAGAATTGGGAAAACGTTGGAAAAAGCTAACAAACAGTAATAAAAATAAATATACAGAGATGAAAGAAAACGATAAAAAAAGATATGCACAACAGATGGAGAATTACAATACAAATTTGTATTCAATGAATTAATCTCCTCCTTTTTATAATTAAACGGTTCATCCAACATTTTTTATTGGTAGAAGGGGCTTCCCAATTAAATATTTTTATTAAAAAATATTTAATGATAATAAAACAATAATAGTATTAATGAGTACAAAAGAAATACAAACTTGTAGTATCTGTTATGGAGAATTAACAACAAAAAACTTAGTTATGTCATCATGTAATCATACATATTGTAACACATGTTTTTTCAGATGGTTAAGAACAAATAACACCTGCGCGATGTGTAGAAAAGATTTTTTAAATGATGATTTGCAACGTGATACGTTATCAAATTTATCAATAGAGTTAGTGGATTTACATGAAAGAAGTACAGAATTAATGAAAAAAAACGTAAATTTAATAAAAGAAACTAGAAGGTTGGATAAAGTTTTATACGAAAAATCCCAAGAACTATCAAAAAAAATAAATTTAGATTCAAAATATAATAAAAAAATACAAGAAAGCCTTTATAATTTGAAGGAATTGGGTATAAAAAAAACAAATTTATTAAAAAAATTAAGAATATTAAAACTAAAAAAAATAAATGAAAAAGTAAAAAAATTAAGATTATCCGGTAAATTAATGTATTAATTGATCAACACCTGTTTTAATTCTACTATGAATATCTTTCAATTCATCGAGAGGTAATGGTTTTTTAGGGTCAAATGTATTCAAAAATCCACCACATATTCTCATTTGCTTTTTCATTTTATTAAGTTTATTCATAACAGTCATAATTTGAGAATTCATCTGTTTAACATTAACCCAATAACGATAATATCTTTGAATTTTAATAGCAGAAATAGACCTTCTAAATAAATACAGTCTCCAATATTTAATAATGGTATTAGCAGCAGTATTATATTTACCGTGAAAACTAAGATTAACATACGTACTTTTTTTAGTTAATTTTGAAATACTTTTTTGAATATTTTCTAAACTATTTCTAACTTCTTCTTTAAATTCTTCAAATTTAGAAAATCTTTCTTCATGCCATTTAAGAACGGTTAAAAGATTAGGACCATTAGGACCAATTTTTTGAGTAAAAATATCACGTTGGCTTTTATTTAAACCGGCTAATCTAGAAAAATCGGGTTGGTTTTTATAATCATCATTATTTCTCAAAGATGGATTATAGTTTTTACCATATGATTTTTTTCTATCAAAGTCAACATGTTCTCTTTTACTATCAATATTATATTTTTTAACCTTGGAATACCCAGCAATCTTCGGTTTCCACAAATCCTTTCTGGGTGGAGGGTCCCCTTCAGGATAAGAACCATCGTCCCTAATATTTTCTAAAACATCTCTCACCTTATCATCAGAAGCACCAGAAGAACCAGAAGCACCAGAAGAACCAGAAGAACTAGAAGAACCAGAAGCACCAGAAGAACCAGAACCAGCACTAGAACCAGCACTAGAACCAGCACTAGAACCAGCACTAGAACCAGCACTAGAACCAGCACCAGAAGCACCAGTAGTTTCATTGTTTTTTTTATTACGTCTTGATATAGAATTTTTAGAATGTGAATTTTTCACAATATTCCTATTAATATTTCTATTATTATTTCTATTTTTTTTCTTTTCCGAAATTTTTAAATTAACCTTGTTATTAGTGAGATTTTTTTTACTCAATGTGCTTTTTATAAGTTTATTCGCTAATTCAACGGCTTCAGGACTTTCAACAATACCTTCCATTGCAGGGCCTCTTGGTAATAATAATGAACCTTGTTCTACTTCTTCTTTACGAGACATTTATATAATAAAAAAAAATTAAAATGTTAATTATTACGAATATAAATTTTTGGTATTACTAAATGAAAAAATAGATTTACCTAATCTTTTATTAACAGCATTATGAAAATCAAAAGCCCATTTTTGAAGATCTAAATTATTTTTGACATATGAAATGGGATGTTGTGCTAAATATTGAATGTAATGGTTTCTACAATTCATACATGGAATTTTTTTTATATCAACATTAAAAAACCCATAAACTAAAATAGATAATTCCTGATTTTCGGAAATATCATCCTTAAGCTGGAATGTCATAGTATGAATAGTTGTCCAAATATTATTAAATGTTTTTTGAAATTTTTTTTTATTAGTAGAATCACAGTCGTAACACATTTTACCAAAGATACTAAAATAATAATGCAACCAATGTTTTTTATCTTGTAATAACTGGATAGACGACATTTACAGTAGTTTTATATAAAAAAACAGTAGTTTATATCATATAAAAAACAGTATTAAAGATAATACTTTAAATTAATTATTAAGGTAATATGTCAAGTCAACAAAGAAACAACAAAAGAAACAATCCCAGGAAAAAAAGAAAATATAAAAAATGGAAACAACCGAAAAAAGAAAGACCAAAATTTTGGAAAAGTGAATATGTAGTTGGTTCAAAAGAATGGGTTAATCAAGTATATCAACTGAAACCAAAGAGGAAAGTATCAAAAGAGACAAAACAAAGAGAAATAAAAGATTTTTTAAAAAGTTTATCACAAGAAGAATATGATTTATATATGAAAAATACACCAATCAAACCGAGTGTAAAAGAGAGGTACGTGGACCATCAAAATATGGCGGAAAGATTGGGATGGGTTTTTTTCCCAGAAACAAAAACATGGAATCACCCAACATATAAAAACAAAGAATTTAAGTCATTGGTTGAAGTAATGAATGGTTACAGGTATTATTCACCATATGCAGAAGACTCGGATGAAGACCCAAAAGGGTTAGCATTTAATTTCGAATTATCTTATTCAAATGAAATGCGCGTATATCAAAATATTTGGAAATTAGAAGACATTCATACAAGAAATGGTAAAAGAAGAGAAAGATTCAGAAAAAATAAATTATAACTTATTAATTAAACAATTTAATTAATAAATAATACATACAATCAATGCAATTAAACATAAGTTTATACGAAGAAACCTTAAACATAATTTTATATTATGAAAATAAAGTTGCAAAAAAAGAAAAAATCGAAAACTTAAAATCAAAAAAGGTTATTAAACTTATGGAAAAAACCGTAAAAATATATAAAGAAACAAATGCAATGTTGCGGTGGAATTTAATTAAAAAAGAAATCCACGAAATACAAGAAGAAAAAAATAATGTAATAAACAAGTTAATGACAGTTATTCAATTATATGTAGATAAAGAAAGTCATGAAAAAACCAAAAAAAAAGGAACAAAACTTTTATTTTGACAATCCTTTGTAAAGTTTGGAAGTCCAAACAAGACCCATAAAATAAATAGGTAATGAAATATATAAATTTTTATTATATGGAAATTTTTTGAAAGCCGAAGTCATATAATAACCAATTAACGGAATTCTAAAAAAACTATATAATACAAATTGAATTTTTTTCATAAATAATAAAAATGTCTTATTTTTTGTTTTAATCAAATAATAAACAAAGCAAGAAGGTAAATTAGAAATTTCTGCAAAAAGGAGCATTTTAAAGGTATAATGTTTAATTTCATCATCCATGAGTAAATTTATACCAGATGCATGATGGTATAATAAAACAAAATTTACGAGGTTCATTTTTTGATGTTTAATAATATACAAAGAATCATATATAAAATATCCAGAAGAATATACTTTGAGAAAATTCCAAAAGGTATTAAACAAATATTTATCATTGTTTTCCAAAACAAAATACAAAAAGGAAAAAAGGCAAAAACTGGAAGAATGTACAAAAGATGTACCATAATTAGCCATATTTTTATCTACCATTTTATTCAAAAACTTATGTGAAAAATTAAAAAAATTATATGAAAGATAGAATTGAAACAAAGAAAACGGATTAATTTTATCATAAATAGCAACAATATCATTTCCACAATTCCCGACAGTATTATCTTCCAAACATTTTTTCATATAATAAATTGATATAAAATATTTAAATCTATTATATAACAAAAGTATAATAATTATAACAAATGCAAAAACAAACAAGAATTTACGATCCAATTCATGGTTTTATAGAAATAACACCATTAATGAAACAATTGATTGACACTGAGGAATTTCAAAGATTGAGGGATTTAAAACAATTAGGTGCAACAAGTTTCGTATTTCCAAGTGCAAATCACACAAGATTCGAACATTCAATCGGAGTCAGTCATTTGGCCGGAAAAATGATAGAATCCATTAGAAAAAACAATCCAGAATTGAAAATAACAGATAGACAAATAGAATTAACAAGGATCTCGGGATTATTACATGATATTGGTCACGGACCGTATAGTCATTTATATGATGACCATATTAAAGACACAAAGGAAAAAGACCATGAAGAGAGAGGATGTAAATTAATCCGAAACATGGTTAAAAAGTATAATCTACCAATAAAAAAAGGAGAAATAACAGAAATTATATCTATGATAAATCCTACGGATACAAAAACAAAAAAGAAAACAAAAATTTGGAAATATCAAATAGTAGCAAATAAGGTGAATCAACTAGATGTTGACAAAATGGATTATATTCAAAGAGATTGTTTCTATTTAGGTATGAAATGTAGTGGCGAATATTCCAGATTAATGAAAGATGTATGTGTAATTACTGTAGGAAATACAAAGCAAATAGCGTGGTCAATAAAATTACAATACGATATTTTCCATTTATTTTCAACAAGATACAGACTGCATAAAACAGTATATAATCATCCAAAGGTAAAAGCCTATGAGTATATTATTATAGAAATATTGCAAAATCTTAAAAAAAATATGGGAGGCAATGATATATCAAGAACAACCGATTCAATTATTTATTGTGAAATGGTAAAAAACCTCCGAAGAAAATTATACACCAGACAACATCCAAAATTTATTGGTGAATTTCTATTTACAAATCCCCAAACTCTAAAAAAGAAAGAAAAAATCACAAATACATTAATAGAAATGAATGAAAAAACACCAAATTTAATGTATCAGGAATTAGAAATAGGATTTGCAGGGTCAAAATCAGAAAACCCACTCAAAAACATTAATTATTATAACGATGATTCAGATAGATTTGGATTCAAAATTAAACCCGAATTACAAAGTTTTATTATACCAATCAATTTCAGCGAAAAACTAATCAGAATATATTGTTTAAATAGAAACAAAGAACACGTTGATGAAGTCTATAAAAATTATTCACAAATATCCAAAATATATAACAGTTAATTAAAGTTTAATAAATTGAATAAATAATTTTTTTATTATTTTTTATTATAAAATAATAAAAATGAGTAATAAACAAGCAGCAGCACCAGTAGCACCAGTAGCACCACCACCTGCACCACC